>FUFK010069928.1_pt1 | contig 22359 bp, 28 predicted proteins | sample 1021851 | NCBI WGS metagenome assembly FUFK01 (sample SAMEA51879418, study PRJEB19060) | metagenome
AAAGCTCTTAATAAGTTCTGTGTAGGTGTTGATCAATTATGGTGTCAAGGTCCTTTGTTTGACTATGCTATATTACAAAACTTATATAAGAATGTTAAAAAGCCTTGTCCGTGGAACTTCTGGCAAATTAGAGACAGTAGAACTGTGTTTAGTATGATGCCAAGTGATCCACGTAAAGCAATACAAGAAGAANTNCANAATGCNNTNGCAGACTGTTANTANCAAGCAAANTGTATNCAATCAACTTTTAAACACTTTGGAGTTAAAAAATGACTGATCGAACAAAAGAAGAAATAATAGAAAATATAAACCATATTGTTAAGAATAACATACAACCTGGTGTAGAAATGCATGGAGGTATCGTTAAGTTACAAGACTTTGATATGGAAACAGGTGTTGCAACAATGCTTATGAGTGGTGCTTGTTCAGGTTGTGCTAGTAGTTCTGTAACACTAAAACTTGGTGTTGAAAATATGCTTAAACATTATGTTCCTGAAGTTAATGCAGTACAAGGAGTAGATGATCCTGAGTNCAATGATCCTTACTATAAAGAAATGCCAGCATACAATAGTTGGGAAAATCCAGGTAAGTCATATGATGAAATGCTAGAAGAGATGGAACAAATAGAAAAGAAAGATAAGCCAAATGAAAATGATGGATCCTAATTTAATGGTACAACAACAAGTTGATAATTTGTGGCAACACTTTGTAGGTGTCATATGTTTAAATCAAACAGGCAGAATACAAGTTAAAAGGGTGTTACCAGAATTCTTTGACAAATGGCCTACACCAGAGTCTTTTCTAAAAAGTAGAAAGTCAACTGTAATTAAGGTTATAAAAAGTTTAGGATTTTATAATAGACGTGAACATACAATAAGACAAATGACNAAAGATTTTATGACTTGGGATAGAGAAGATGCTACAAAATTATATGGAGTTGGCAAGTANGGTTCAGACAGTTATGAATTGTTTTATAAAAAACGTATTCCTGAAAACGTAGGTGATCACGAACTACAAAGATATATTAGAGAAGAATTTAAATGAAAATATTGCTAACAGGTCATAAAGGATTTTTAGGTACAAAGTTAACTCAGTATTTAAACACTCATGGCCATGTAGTAATTGGTTTGGATAAAAAGGAAAAAAACAATTTGTTAACTTGTAAACTAGATTGGGATGTCGATCTAGTTATTCATTTAGCAGGTGAAAGCGGAGTACGTAGAAGTCTTACACAACCTAAAATTTATTGGGAGAATAATGTATTAGCAAGTAAAAGGCTTTTTGATACACACAAGGATAAAAAGATTATATATGCATCTTCAAGCACTGCGAAAGAGCCCGAAAGAAATCCGTATGCACTTTCTAAACACATAGTAGAAGAAATGGCTCCAAAGAATAGTATTGGTTTAAGATTTACAACTATCGTTGGAGGAGTAGGCAGAGAAGATATGTTCATTCCAAAATTAATTAGAAATGAAATAAAATATGCAAATAACCATTATAGAGATTTTGTTCATGTAAATGATGTCATGGACGCAATTAGAATTCTTATTGATACTGACGTAGATGTACGTGGAGTTATTGATTTAGGAACAGGCAAGTCAAAATCAATCCGAGAACTTGCTAAGAAGTTTTGCACCGATTATATTGAAACGGTTGGTGACAAACACGAGAGGATTGACAATAAAAGCAATCCAAAAGAACTTTGGGCGTTGGGTTGGCGTTCAAAAATTGATATCATAGATTACATCAGCCAAGAAAAGAACTTGACAAATGATGAAAATCTAAATATAATGTAATATAGGAGTAAAGGCAAATGAAAGATATCTTACAAGACGTTGTTGCACATACACACAGTTTAGGCTTTTTGAATCTAGTAAAAGTTTCTAGTGATGACGCAACTACAAATATTGAGAGTATGGCGGAAGACCGTTCGGTGATTATGTCCGCTACAACAAAAAACAAAGTTGGAGAGTTTACAGGCGTATTTGGTATGCCTAACTTAGATAAACTTGCACTTCACTTGAAATGTCCTGAGTATCAAAAGGATAGCAAGATCGAGGTTGTAAGTGCAGAACGTAATGGAGAAACTGTTCCAACACATATTCACTTTGAAAATGCAACAGGTGATTTCCAGAATGATTATCGTTTTATGAATAAACAAATCATTGAGGAAAAACTTAAGACTGTTAAATTTAAAGGTGCTAGTTGGGACGTTGAGTTTAGTCCGTCAATGGCTAGTATTCAAAGAATGAAGTTTCAAAGTTTAGCACACTCAGAAGAAACAGTATTTTCTGTTAAATCAGAAGGTACAAACTTAATGTTTAACTTTGGTGATGCTAGTACACACGCAGGTCAATTTGTGTTTGAAACAAATGCTAATGGAGAACTTAAACATAGTTGGAGTTGGCCAGTGGCACAGGTTCAAGCAATATTAGGACTTGATGGCAAATTATCAATGAAAATATCTGATCAGGGTGCTATGATGATTACTGTTGATTCTGGAATGACAGAATACAACTACATACTTCCTGCTCAGTCTAAATAGGAGTTTTATGACAGAGACTGATGAAAATATTAGATCACAGGACGACAGTTATGAAAACGAAGGCGGTAAAGTTACTATACCATTAAAAGAGTATGACAAGTTAAGAGAAAAGCAAAAGTATATTACGGATAAAGATATGATTGCAGTAATAGATAAAATCGAAGAACTTGTTCGTGCTTTAAGAAAACATATAATAAGGACGGACTTAGATTGAATACGAACCTAACAAAAGAACAAAAGGACTACGCAATATTCCTGCCTGCGATTAGCGGCTTCTTTGCTACGTTTATTGGTAAACAAAGACGTGAGGAATATGTAGATAAAACTAGAATACCTAGCAACTTTCCAAATGATGTGGAAAGTTTGAATTGGTTAAATCCTAGTAAAAGCATCTTTGAATATAATTGGAGCCTTTACTCGGCCGGTCATGCAGAACTGGACGTAAACAAAGATGCGCCTAAAGAACTTATGATCAGAGATAGAGATCGTAATACTTCTTGGTTGTTAGGTGATTCAGGTGGTTTCCAGATTGGTAAGGGTGTATGGGAAGGTGATTGGAANGATCCTAACTGNCCTAAAGCNAAAAAGAAACGTGAACAAGTNCTTACTTGGATGGATGCNTANATGGATTATGGTATGATACTTGATATTCCNGCTTGGGTATCNAGATCNNNNGCNGGNCAAAAAGCAACAGGNATAACAANNTATCANGANGCNGTNAATGCCACNCGCATAAACAATGATTACTTTATGNAGAANCNNAACTGGTNNTTGTAAGTTCNTNAATGTATTACAAGGNGAAAATCATNCNGANGCNGAAGATTGGTATCANCAGATGAAAGACTATTGTGATCCTAAGAAATATNCAGGCACNCACTTTAATGGTTGGTCAATGGGTGGNCAGAATATGTGNGATNTACANNTNGTANTAAAAAGANTNGTNGCNTTACGTTTTGATGGANTNNTNGAAAAAGGTNNNCATGANNTNATGCACTTCTTAGGNACAAGNAAATTAGAATGGGCANNNCTANTNACTGANNTNCAAAGAGCANTTNGAAAGTATCATAATGAAAACTTTACAATTACATTTGATTGTGCAAGTCCATTCTTAGCAACTGCTAACGGACAAATATATTGTGAATTAGAAACAAGTGATAGAACTAAATGGGTGTATCGAATGGTGCCTAGCATTGATGATAAGACACTTGCAACTGATACTACTCCTTTTAGTCAAGCATTTGTACGTGAAGGTAAACACAGAAGTTTCTTAGATAGTCCTATTACAAAAGGACTTACTGCAAAAGATATCTGTATTTACAATCCAGGTGATTTGAATAAAGTAGGTAAAGAAGGAAAAACTAGTTGGGATAGTTTCTCCTATGCTATACAAATGGGACATAATGTTTGGAGTCATATTAATGCAGTGCAAGAAGCAAATAGACAATACGACAAAGGAATCCTTCCAGCAATGCTTGTTGAAGAGTCCTTTGACAGGGTATTATTTCGAGATGTTGTGGAGGCAATATTCGCAACTGACAAAAGAGATGAAGCAAACGCAGTGATAGAAGAATTTTCTAAGTTCTGGATGAGTATCATTGGAACTAGAGGAGCAACTGGCAAAAAGACTGTGAACGCAAGTACACAGTTTGCTAACCTTTTTGAGGAGGTATAATAAATGGCAACAGGAAGAATGAGCAAGAAAACAAAAAGTTTACAAGACCTACATAGATTTTTAGATGATAAAGCATCTGAAGTCGAACTTGAAAGACAAGGTGATAGGACTTGGAGTACAAAAGAACATCTTGTAAATTTGAAAAAACAAAAATTAAAAGTAAAAGATCAACTAGCAGGACAAAAATAATATGAAACGTGAGTACTCAAGTGGAACAAAAGAAGGTATAACTTACTTCACAGGTTTTGAAGTAGAAAAGACTCCTGCTTTTGATATGGACACATTATTTGTTGTAGGTTGTAGGCCTTTGGAAGAAGTTTTAGAACAAGCAAAAAAACATTATGTTGATCATATCTACTTGGGTGCTAACCAAAGTTTTGTTCCTAAAGAAGATTGGGAAGATCTTGTAAATGGATTACTTAACAAAAAATATTTGGTAACTTTAGATTATGATGTAAAATATCATGATTGGGTAATTGAAATGGGGTTCAATCAAAACACAAACTTCATAAGCCAAATAAGTGTTAAACTTCCACACATAAAAGAATTAAATTACAATGCTTGTATAAAGATTGATGATGCAGATTTTGATCATTCAAATGCAGGTGTTTGGATTCATCAGGTTCATGATTTATTGGACAGGGATAAGTTCACTGATTGGACAAAATACAATGATGATAATCCTGCAGATGAGGTTGACAAATAAGGTAAAAGGTAGTATGCTAATGAGTATAACAGATACATTAATTAAAGAACAATTTGAAAAAGATAGGAAAGCAAAGACTATGAATACTGCAAAGAGAATGATTTGGGTTACTTTTAGAAAAGAAGGTATCCACAAATATCCTGCGGCACTTGATGATCCTAAACTAGCAACAGGCGACTGGGACGATGTTAGTTTTTTAGGTTATCCACATAGACATATCTTTCATTTTAAGGTAGCAATTTCAGTTACACACAATGATAGAGATATAGAGTTTATACAATTTAAACGTTGGTTAGAGAGGTTATATGATGACAAAACGTTAGAACTTGATTATAAATCATGTGAGATGATGAGTGATGATCTTTATACAAAGATCGATGAGAAGTATCCTGGACGTGAAGTTCACATAGATATTTCTGAAGATGGAGAAAATGGTGCTCATATCGAGTATAACAAGTAGAAGAGGAGAAACTGTCGTGGGTAAGTATTTCGACAATAACCCCGAAGTGGTTCAAATCTTTACTGACCTTGAGAAGTTTGAAAACTTCTGTAGATTTGAAGGTTATAGGTTTGATGAAGCAGACCTATATAAAAAGTCTAGTAAGAGTTATCAAGCATTCTTACGTGGGCCAGTAAGACGTAAACCAAAACGTAAGTTTAATAAAAGAAGGTATAACTAATGACAATTTACATCGTTGATATAGAAGCAGTAGACACTAGATACACAAAGCAATGGAAGGAGTATCTTCCAAAGCAACTGCGTCATGCAACTAATCAAGATGTACAAGTTATTAGTGGAGGAGATACGCCTCAGGCAACAACACCTGGGGCGTTTCTTAACTTTGGTGGAACAAATGTTTACAAAAGCAAACAACTAGAAATCATTGGGGAGAAGTTTTGTAATGGCGAAATTAAAGATGGCGATTACTTTCTTTATACTGATGCTTGGAATCCTACTGTTATCCAACTTAAATATATGGCTGAACTGCTCGGAGTTAAAATTAAAGTGGGTGGCTTGTGGCACGCCGGCAGTTACGATCCTGCGGACTTTTTAGGAAGACTGATTGGAGACAAACCTTGGGTTAGAAATGCAGAACGTTCAATGTTTGAATGCTATGACAATAACTTCTTTGCAAGTGACTTTCATATAAACATTTTTGTTGATGCATTTAAAGAATTAGGCAACTATGTTGGACTTACAACAGACAAGACAAAAGTACAACGTGTTGGTTGGCCTATGGAATATTTAGATAAAAGTTTCGAAATGTATAGAGGTATGACAAAGAAAAACCTTATACTATTTCCACATAGAATTGCTCCAGAAAAGCAACCTGAAATATTCTATGATTTAAAAGATAGGTTTGTTCAATACGGAAGACGAAAAAAATAAGTTTAGTATATTTATATACAAGGAGAAAACAAAAATGGCAAAATTAAAAAAACTCGTTAAAGAAAATTTCTCATTAGTTGGTGGAGTAGTTAGTGTTCCAGCTATTAATGCAGGATATGGTTCTTTATCACAAATCGTTAAAGAAAAATATGGTGAAACATCACAAAAAGTTTCATCAAAACAAGTAAAAGAAGCTTTACAAAACTATAATAAGTTAGGTGAAGCTCTATATCAACAACAATCTTTAAAAGAAACTGCTAAACAACTATCCAACATAGCTGAAATGGCAGCAACACATACCGTACAAGAAACTGAAGATTGGTTTGATAAAGTTACGGTAACTCGTAATATGAAAGAATTAACAAATCACTCAAAATCTTTTGCAAAAATCGCAGAAGAAGCATCATCAGTTCAACAAAGATTAGCTGGACTATATGAAGATATGGGTAATATCTTAAATCGTTATTACGAAATACCTGAAACACATATTCCAGGACACGACGACAATGATAGAGATGTTAGAGACAAAGACAATATTGAAGAGGGCGATTATGACGCATTTTTCCAAAAAGCAATGAAAAAATTTGGAATTAAATCACCAGATGAATTAGGTTCTGATGAAAAGAAAAAAGAGTTTTTCAATTATGTTGATAAAAACTATCAAGCAAAAGCTGAAGGTAAGTTTTAGTGAAACTTAAAAAATTATTATCAGAGTCAAAAGTGTGGGAAAGAAAGTTTGGTGAGCCATTACCAACACTTGAAGACACTACCAAAGCATACAAGTTAAGAAAAGAAGAAGAATTAAATGACTCGTTTAAACCAAAGTTTAAAGATACTGAAAAGGTAGCAAAAATACTTGGTAAAGATATAAATGATGTTGCTGATTTTCTAAAAAAGTATAAACTTGACGCAGATGACTTGTTAGATGTTATTGAAGCCGGAGACAGAAGAAGAAGTTCATTAATGATTATCGCAGCTATGAGTGGTAGAAGAAGAGCATTAAAACAATTAGACGATTTATTAGGATTTTTATAAACTAAAAGAAAGAGAGTAAAGGTTGTTAAAAGTAGAGATTCGTAAGGGTCAATCAGTAGAAAAAGCACTTAAAATATTCAAACGAAAAGTCAAAGATTCTGGCATTATGTTTGAATTGAAAGAGCGTTCCTTTTACAAAAAGCCATCGGCAATCAAAAGAGAACAGAAAAATAAAGCTAAACTACGAACCAAATACGAAAAATTAAAAAATCAAGAAGATTAAAAAATATACACACTTTGTGTGATTTTTTTCATAAATTTGATATTTATAATTAAATAAATACACTATCGTATTTTCATACATCATATAGTGTAACCGATTAAACTAATCTAATTATAGTTCCAAATAACTATATTGAATCCAAACGGAGAAATTAACAATGGATGATTTATTAAGAGAAGCTATTGCTGACGCAAAAGCAGTTAGAGAAACTGCATTAGCAAACGCAAAAATAGCACTTGAAGAAGCATTCACACCACGTTTGAAATCTATGCTATCTCGTAAAATCGAATCTGAAATGGACGCTGAAGAAATGGAAGATAAAGAAGAAACAGAAGATTCTGAGGAAATGAGAGAGGAAGAAGACGCTGAGGAAAGAATGGACGCAGACGAAGAAGAAATGGACGCAGAAGAAAGAATGGACGCTGACGAAATGGAAAAAGACGCTGAAGAAATTGCTATGGACAAAGACGAACTTCACTCTATGGACAAAGACGAAACAGAAGACGCTGAAGAAATGGAAATGGACAAAGACGAAACTGAAGACGCAGAAGAAATGAAAATGGACGCTGATGAAACAGAAGACGCTGAAGAAATTGCTATGGACAAAGACGAAACTGAAGACGCTGAGGAAATGGAAGATAAAGAAGAAGACGAACTTGACTTAGAATCAGTATTAGCTGAGTTAGAAGCTGACTTAAACAAAGATGAAGAAGATGAACTTGACGAATCTGAAGACAAAGAGGAAGAAGAAAAAGTTGACGAAAATGATGTATCATCTCAAATTGGTTCAGCAGACAACAAAGTAAATCCAGAAGCAGGCGACACTTCAAAAGTAGGACAAGGACCAGAATCAGAAGGTTCTGACAAAGAATCTGGTAAAGAACTTGGCGACCACGAAGTTGTTAAGGAAGCAGAGGACAAAGAAGAATCAGAAGACGCTGAAGAAGGCGACTTAGATTTAGATGAAGTTCTTAGAGCACTTACAGAAGAAGAAGACGCTGAAGAAGAAGCAGACAAAGTGGATGAACTTAAGAAAGAAATCAAAGAAACTCGTAATGTTGTAAAATTCATGCGAGCAAAATTAAACGAAGTTAATTTATTGAACGCAAAACTATTGTTTTCTAACAAACTATTTAGAGCATTTGGATTGAGTAATCAACAAAAATTAAAAGTTGTTGAGAACTTTGACAGAACTACAAACTTGAGAGAGGTTAAATTGGTTTACGCTACATTAGCAGAATCATTTAAAAGACCTTCTAACCTAAGTGAGTCAGTTAAAAAAGGTTCAAGCTCAAAACCAGTAGCTTCTACAAAAACAGCAAAAGCTGAAGTATTGTCAGAAGGCGCAGAGTTAAAAGCAAGATTCAAAAAATTAGCAAACATACTTTAAGGAGTAGACTAAAATGAGTAAATTAAATTCAATAGAGTCATTAATGGACGGATACAATCCACAAAGACAACTATTAGAACAAACTCGTCAGTTAGTTAAGAAATGGGAACCAACAGGTCTTTTAGAAGGTTTAGAAGACGAAACTAAAACTCACGGAATGGCAGTATTGCTTGAAAACCAAGCAGGTCAGCTAATCCAAGAAGCTTCAGTTACTGGTGGACAAAACGCAGAAGAATGGAGTGGAGTAGCACTTCCATTAGTAAGAAGAATTTTTGGTGAATTAGCAGCACAAGAATTTGTGTCAGTTCAACCAATGAACTTACCTTCTGGTCTTATTTTCTATCTTGACTTCAAATATGGAACAACCCAAACAGGTAACCATACAAAAGGCGCAGATGTATATGGTAATACATCAGGTTCAAATGTTGACGCAAGTGGTGGTTTATACGGTGCCGGTAAATTCGGATATTCTATAAATGACGCTACAACAGGCGATACAATGCGTATTCACGCATCTACGACAGACGCAACTAACTTTACAACAAGTTCAGTAAGTTTTTCAGATGTTGACTACGAACCAGACCTATCAGCTTCAGTTGCATTAGGAAGTGAAGTGGATAATGGATTGGTTAAAATTACAACTGGTATTGAAGCATACACAAACCCAGATAAAGACGGAATTAGAGCATTCTCTATTTCAGGTTCTGGATTTGATGAATTCTTCCCAGCTTACACAAAGATAAATGACGCAGAAACTGAAATTTCATTTATCGTTAAAAAATCAGTAGCTACCGCACCATTAAGTGCTTCAGTAGCTTACCACAAACAACCGGTAACAGATTACAGTAGAACTGATTTTGAAGCAACAAACACTCAAATTGACGCAAACCCTGAAACTGATATTGATATACCAGAATTAGACATTGCGTTAAAGAGCATTCCAATCATTGCGAAAACTCGTAAGTTAAAAGCAGTCTGGACACCAGAACTTGCACAAGACTTAAACGCTTACCACTCAGTAGACGCAGAAGCAGAATTAACATCTCTACTTTCTGAATACATTTCAATGGAAATTGATTTAGAAATTCTTAGATATGTTGATGGCTAACGCTTCAGCTAAAAATGAGTTCTGGTCAGCAAGAGTTGGATATGAATATGATTCAGCAAATTCAACATTTGTAGAATCAAGTGGTGCTTCAAATGCATACACTAAAGGTGATTGGTTCCAAACACTTGGTAACAAGATACAATCAGTATCTAATGCTATTCATCAGAAAACACTAAGAGGTGGAGCAAACTTCATAGTTGTAAGTCCTGAGACTGCAACAATCTTAGAGTCAATTCCTGGATACGCAACAAGTGCAGATGGCGACGCTAACACAAATCAATTCGCTATGGGTGTCCAAAAAGTAGGGGCAATTAACAACAGATACACTGTTTACAAAAACCCTTATATGTTAGAAAACTCAATCCTTGTAGGATTTAGAGGTGCTAACTTCCTTGAAACAGGTGCGGTTTACGCTCCATATGTTCCAATGATTATGACACCATTAGTATACGACCCTAAAAACTTCACGCCAAGAAAAGGTGTGATGACAAGATACGCTAAGAAGATGGTTCGTCCAGAATTCTATGGTAAAGTCGTAGTTGCAGATGTTAACTATGTATAATAGTTAGTATTTCAACACATACTAATAGCTGAATAAGCATACGAAAAACCCCTATTAACTTAGGGGTTTTTTGTTTATTTGATATTTATATACGAAGATTAATTTCCACCCCCAAAAACTTCCGGCCCTGGCGACGGATGTCGTGGGTATTTGGCTAAACCAAATGTATTTGGGGTTTTGTAATCTAACAATTAATCTATTTGGGACAGGAAATCCCCAAATAAATGGAGAAAAAAAATGGCAACTAAATCAAATTCAAGTTTGAAAAGTGAATTAAGACAAAGTCACGCAAATTATTTTGATAATTTAGCAGACTCAGTAGGTTTATATGCAGAAGGACAATCAGGTGGTGAGGAAATAAACCTTTCAGCAGATACAACTTTAGCAGTAAACACTCACTCAGTTCAAGTTGGTAAGTTCGTTACTATTTCAGCAGACGCTAAAACATTAACATTACCAGCAGTTGTAGTTGGTGCTTCTTTCATTATCGTTAACACAGCAAATGACGGTGAATCACTATTAACAATATCACCTAATTCAAGTGATAAGTTCTTAGTAGATATCGCAGGTGCTGCAGGAACAAATAATAAAGACATCATACTTGCAAAAGCTACACAAAGTAAATACGACTATGTTCACTTAGTTGGACTAAGTGCAGACGGGTGGTTAATTCAAGACATTCGTGGAACTTGGGTAGACGAAGCATAATAATTAGTTTTAGGACTAACTATTATAGAAATAAAAAGCCCCCACTTTTTGTGGGGGTTTTTTTATACACAAAAGTTTCATATTTGATATTTATTATTGTAATATTACATAGTTTTTAACACCTTATAAGGAGATTTTTTTATGGCTCAAGAAGCAATATGGCCAGGAAGTGGTTCAGCTATAACGACCGCTAGTAATTCAACACCATTTGCATTATACGATACGGATACAACATTTCAAACTGATGGTCCAAAGTTCGCAAAATGGTGTGCTCAAAGACTTGGTTATCCGATAACAGCAGTTGAACTTCAAGATTCTCAGTTCTATGCTTGTTTTGAGGAAAGTATAACTGAGTATAGTGCACAAGTCAATCAATTTAATATTCGTGATAATTTATTAAATCTAAAAGGACAAGAAACAAGTTCAAATTTCACACACAAAAGAGTAAAATCAACTCTATCAGAGGTGGTTTTTATTTCTGAGGAATATGGACAAGAAGCAGGTGTTGGTGGTACGGTAGATTTTAAGAGAACAGCAGTAACACTAAACTCTGGTAGTCAAGATTACGACCTAAATGCATTGATAGGAAATGTAAGTCATAGTGCAGCTATTGAGGTTAAAAGAGTTTACTATGAAGCTAATCCAGCCGTAACAAGATACTTTGACCCATACGCTTCAACAGGTCAAGGAACTTACAATATGTTGGACGGATTTGGTTTTGGTAATTTATCACCGGCAATCACTTTCGTATTACAACCAATCTACGCAGATTTGTTAAGAATACAAGCTATTGAGTTCAATGACCAGATTAGAAAATCCGCATACTCTTTTGAAATTCGTAATAATCAATTAAGAATATTCCCAATACCAAACGCATCAGGTTCATTATGGGTAGAGTATGTATTGACAGATGAAAGAGATAATCCACTAAGAACAAGATATAGTGGTTCGGCAGATGTGGTATCTGATTATTCAAATGTAAGATATGACAATATGACTTATCGTAAGATTAATGATGTTGGTAAACAATGGATTCGTAAGTATGGATTAGCATTAGCAAAAGAATTGTTAGGTATTGTTCGTTCAAAATATGGAACTATCCCTATTCCAAATTCAGAAGTTTCATTAGACGGAGACACATTAAGAGCTGAAGCCGCAGCAGAAAAAGAACAATTAATAGAACAATTGAGAGAAAATTTAGAACAAACAAGTCGTAAAGCGCTTATGGAAGCTAAAAGAGATGAGAGCGAATTTGAACAAGAAACTCTGAAAAAAGTTCCATACCCAGTTTACATAGGATAAATAAATGGCACAGTCGTTATTACCCACAAAAAGACTTGGACACCATAGATAAGTTTAATAGAGAACTATTAGGTGAACCAAACATAGACAAAGACGGAATTATAAATCAGACTGTAATCGTATATAAAGTCTCAGTTTATGATACTGAATCCAATATGTATGGTGAATCATGCTGGTGGTAAAGTTTACAAGCCAGGAGTTAAATTACCTTGTCTTGTAGACGCAGAGGATTTTGATTTCAATACAGATGATTTTGGACCAGACCAAAGACAAAATGTCGTGTTTGCATTTCAAAGAGATTATTTAGTTGAAGTTGATTTTAGACCTGAAATAGGCGATATAGTAAATTGGAACTTAGGATATTTTGAAATTAATGCATTTAATGAAAATCAATTAGTGGGTGGTGTTGTAGACAATAATCACTCTATTGTGGCTACCGCACACTTAACAAGACTATCAACAACAAACATTGAACAACATAGAGGTTTCTAATGGCGAGAAAAAAACCAATACCAAGAAGTCAACGAATTGAATTCAATCGTGGGACTAAAATCAGTCGTAATTCGCCTGGCGCAAAAGATGATGTAAAAAACATATCCGTAAGTTTAATGGATATGGATAGTTCTATTTTATTTTATTTTAACAATGTTATAAAACCAGAAGTAGAAGAAAACAAAGAAAAAGTAAAAGTTCCTTGTATTTACGCATCACCAGAAAGATGGGTATCTATTCAAAAGCAAGGATTTCTAAGAGACAAAAAAAATCAAATTATAGTTCCATTGATTGTTTTCAAACGAACAGCTATGGAAAAAAATCAAGATATTCCTATTGATAAAGTGGATGCTAATAAACCAAGAAACTTTTACGCATTCCAAAAGAAATATAGTAATTTTAATCGATATGATAAATTTAGTGTTCTACAAGAGTTATCACCGGGTAGAGAATATTACAATGTAGCAATGCCAGATTATGTAACTCTAACTTACGAGTTTACAATTTTTACATCTTACATTGAACAAATGAATAAAATCATTGAGAAAATAATGTATTCTGAAGGTTCGTATTGGGGTGAACCTGGTAAGATGAGATTTAGAACTCAGATAGAAAGTTATTCAGACGCTTCAGAAATGGACACGGAAAGACTTATAAAAACAACATTTACGGTAAACTTGTTTGGATATATTTTACCAGAAACCTACAACAATTACACAACAACACAAAAATATCTCACACCTAAAAAAATTATAATGAGAGAGGGAGCTGATACTAAGATTGTAGACGATACTGGTAAATCGGTATTGGCACCAAATGCAGCAGTCGAGGGTGGAGATTCTACTAAAGATTTATTTTCTATATCCGTAACAAGTGGATTGACTTTAACACAAGGAACAGGTGTAACTATTTCAAACACAGGAGTTTCTTTTGATGGTTCAAGTCCACTAACACAAGCAATATCCATTGGACAACCAGTAGGAACAACAGATAGTGTAAAGTTCAATCAGGTAACAGCAAGTAATGCAATACAAATTGGAGACTCATCAACAAAATATAGTTCAACAGGTATTAGTGGTAGTATCGATATAACGGGTTCATTGGTTACGACAGGTAATATGACCGTAGCAGGAAATACCACAATTACTGGAAGACTAACAGCTAATGAATTCCATACCGTAATGACTTCTGCTTCAATATTGTTTGAAAGTGGTTCAACAAAGTTTGGTAATTCAACAGATGATAAACACGAATTTACAGGAAGTGCACAAATTACTGGTTCATTTAAATTAAATGGGTATCAGATAACTGAAATATCCAACGATACAAGTCTAACAGACGGAAGTGCAACATCAGTTCCAACTGAAAATGCGGTTAAAAGTTATATAACTGGAACCGTAACAGACGCTCAAACATATTTAAGAAAGCAATTTGTAAAAATATCATCTGGCATTTCTAATGCTTCAACAGCCAGTTTTAGTAGTGTGGCAACGGCATCGGCACCAACAGGATATACAGCAACATCAGAAAACGATTTTATATTTTTTATTAATGGACAATATATGGAACACGATGCTTTAACAATACAACAAGCAGGTTCCAACTTTTTACTAATAGTCAACACGAGTGGTATAGGATATACATTAGAAAGTGATGATGAAATTTTAGCAATTGGTAAATTTAATTCATAGGATTAGAAATGGGTGTTCCTAAATTTATACTTAAAAACCCATTAACACTTGAAACACCAACAGGTGTTACAGGGAGCATTAGTGGTGATACTTTTGAATCACAAAGATTTTTTCTAAAAAGTGATAAAAATGTTGAATTGAAAATTGGACAAGCAGTAGCAACAAGTTCTAATGTTCAGTTTTCAAATGTAACGAGTTCAAAAGTAGTAAAAGCTGGTAATTTATTTTTAGGTGAAGGATTTATTAGTAGTTCAACAGGTTTAGTTTCACACACAGGTAGTATAGTTATCACACAAGAACTAACCGGTAGTGGAAATATGACACTAAATGGTAGGTTAACTGCTACAAAGATTGAAGCAAATGTTAGTGAATCTTTTACATTGTTTGAAAGTGGTTCAAGTATATTTGGAGATACCACAAACGACAAGCATATGTTGACTGGTAGTGTTGATGTAACGGGTTCTTACAAGTTAAACGGATATCAAATAAATGAGATATCAAATGACACAAGTTTAACGGACGGAAGTGCAACATCAGTTCCGACAGAAAACGCAGTAAAAGCATACTTGGTATCAACAGGTGTTGTAGATGAATTATCATATTTAAGAAAGTCATTTGCGCATACAGCTAGTATTTCCAATACAGCGACTGCAAGTTTCAATGCTATTACGGCATCGGCACCAAGTGGACTAACAACCACAAGTGAAGAAGATTTTATGTTTTTTGTAAATGGTATGTTGATTGAGGGAGACGCATTGACTATACAACAGAAAACATCAACAAATTTAGAGTTGAGATTGAACACATCAGGTTTAGGATACTCATTAGAAAGTGGAGATGAGGTCGTAGGATTTGGTAAATTTAATAGTTAGATATTTATAAGTAGGAAAAATACAAAAGAATTATGGCAAATATTAAGGGAAAACAATTAGCAAGTAATTTAGCAGTAACTAATGTTACGGCAAGTGGACACATCAGTTCAAGCGCAACAATAACTTCTCAAAATTCAATTGTTAAGAATGACTTAACGGTTGGTGGTAATTTAGATATTGCTGATACAATATTTCACACAGGAGATTCAAATACAAAGATAAGATTTCCTGCGGTTGATACAGTTGCTTTTCATACTTCTGGTCTTGAAAGACTCAGAATTACAAGTGATGGAAAAATAAGTGGTTCATCAGTATCAACAGGTTCATTTGGAAGAGTTGAAATTGGAGCAGGTGGTATTGATACAGCAGGAGACATTACACTTGACGGAGACGGTGGAGACATTATACTTAAAGATGGCGGAGTAGAATATGGTAGATTTACTCAACTTCTTGGTGGTCTTACTATAAAATCTGGTCCAGCTGGAATAGCTGCACTTGTTATCGCATCAGCTAGTGCAAATCCATCAGTAATTGTCGGTGGAGAAATAACAACTGCACATAATATAAGTGGTTCATCAACAACAACAGGTTCATTTGGTAATATAGAAGCCCATAGAAGTATAACGGCAGCAGATATTTCAGCGTCAGTTATTCAAGCTTCACAAGGAACAATCGATATTCACTCATTGAGTGGATATGTAGCAAACGAACACATTGACCATAGTGGAGTATCAATATCAGCAGGTGGAATTTTAAGTGGTGGTGGAGACATTACAACAAATAGAACAATAACATTAGCAAGTTCTGATGTTGTTCACGATTCAACATCTGGATTCGTAGCAAACGAACACATTGACCACTCATCAGTAACAATTACAGCAGGTAGTGGTTTAACTGGCGGTGGAACAATCGCATCTACAAGAACATTAGCAGTAGGTCAAGGGACAGGTGTTACAGTAAATGCAAATGATGTAGCAATTGGACAGGCGGTAGAAACAGATTCTAATGTTCAATTTGCAAACATCACAGCAACGGCGACAGCTTCATTAGCTAAAATTTCAGGTTCATTAATAGAATCAACTGGTGACTTTACACTTAATTCATCAGGAGATATTATTCTTGACGCAGACGGAACAGACGTTATATTAAAAGATGGTGGAACTTCATTTGGTAGTTTCAAAAGAGCATCTTCTGATTTTATTATCAAGGCAGAAACAGCAGATAAAGATATTTTATTCAAAGGAACTGACGATAGCACAACTATAACTGCATTACAATTAGATATGTCAGAGGGTGGAAATGCTCAATTCTTAGGAAATATATCTGGTTCTCAAATTGAAGCAAGTGGTGATATTATAGCATTTGGTTCATCAGATAGAAATCTAAAAGACAATATACAACCGATTGAAAACTCATTAGAAAAAATAGACAAAATTGGTGGTTACACATTTGTTTGGAATGATAATCAATCAACATACAAAGGAAAAGACATTGGTGTCGTAGCGCAAGAAATACAAGAAATCTTGCCAGAGATTGTAGCAACTCGTGTTAATGGATATTTAGGTGTTAAGTATGAAAAGATAGTTCCATTATTGATAGAATCAATCAAAGAATTAAAGAAAGAAGTAGAAGATATCAAACAAAAATGTGATTGTTTGAACAAATAGTTTTATATTTATATACAACAAGGAGTTATAATGGCAAAGAAAAAAGAAATTAAATTCACAAAAGAAGAATTAAGTTCATTACAAAGTTTAAAAGAATCTTATTCTAATATTGAACTATCTTTGGGTAGATTAGAGGTTACTCGTATGCAAACTGAACAAAGATTGGAACAAATTGAAGATGAAAGACTTCGTTTAGAAACTCAGTATAACCAAATACAAGTTCAAGAAAATGAATTAGTAAATGAATTAAATGAAAAGTATGGAGCAGGTAATCTTAATCCAGAAACTGGTGTCTTCACACCATCAAAATAATTAGTCTTGGTAGTGAATTTTGAGATTTGTATATGATATTTATATACAACGATTAACACATTTAGGAGAAATCTAATGGCAGAAAGAATAGTAAGTCCTGGTGTATTTACCAGAGAAAAAGATTTATCTTTCTTACCACAAGGAATTTCAGAAATTGGAGCAGCTTTAATCGGACGAACAGAAGAAGGTCCGGCATTTGTTCCAACACAAGTAAGAAATTTCCAAGAGTTTGAAGATATCTTTGGTAAAGAAAACCAGAATTTCTATGTTCCTTTTACGGCAAAGGAATATTTACGAAGTGCAGGAACGGTAACAATCGTTCGTGTATTAGGACTTGGCGGATATCAAAATGATTTTGTAGCATTAGGATTGTCAGGTTCACTTGGTGGAGCAGCAAATCAACACCAAATAGCAGCAATATTAAAGCCGTCAGCAGGCGGTTTAACATTTGATTTAAACGGACCAACAAGTGCTTCACTTGTTCATGCAGCTTCAAATTCAGGTAGTTGGAGTTCCGTTTCATTAAAATTAACAAATGGTTCAGGTGGATTCGATACCCACTCGTTCTCATTTAACACAGGTTCGGCAGAATACATTGATAAAGTATTTAGTTCAGACCCATTAACCACAGAAAAAGGAGTGTATTTATACAAAAACTATAAAGACCTTCACACAGTACCTTCTATGGAGTCAGCAAATATGAGTGCAAGTATTTCAAGTGGTAGTGCAAATGATTTCAGATTTGACTATCAAGAAGCAACAACACCATTTATTACATCACAATTAGTTGGTGGTTCAAGAACAAATTTATTTAAAGTAAAAACTCGTTCTCACGGAACAAATGCAAACGCTAAATTTAAGTTAGCAGTTCGTGATATTAAAGAACCAGCAGATGTAGCAGGTAGTGATTTTGGTTCATTTGGTATTGAAGTTAGAAGAAATAATCCAGGTCAAATAAATGATAACGAAGTTTTAGAAAGCTTCCAAAATCTAACATTTGATGAAGATTCAGTAAACTACTTACCAAGAGCAATCGGTGATAGATATATTACTGTTGATTCAAATGGAAAATTAACAACAAATGGTGATTATCCAAATCAATCTAAATATATTTACATTAGTAATTATGATAATTTAGTAGGTATTTCAGAAGGATTAGTTCCTATGGGATTCGGAGCATTATCATCACCACACGCTTCAACATTAACAATGCACGAGAGCGCGAGAGGTGTGCTTTCAACAGCGACAATACCTTCCGCTTCATTTAAAGGAACATTTAAAAGTGGTCAGTTAAATTCAAGAGGAGAATTTGACGCAAATGTATTTTATGGTTTTGATTTCGATAGAGAAACTAATAAAGAATACTTGGCACCATTACCAAATACTATTAGTAATACAACAGGTAATGTTACTATGAGTTTAGAAAATCAATTAGGACACGCAGACGCTTCCACATTAGGAACAACATTTTCAAACGCAAGTCAGCTAATCACATTAGCACTTTCACACGTTGACCAAAGAAAATTTGTTGTACCGTTTCAGGGTGGATTTGACGGATTAAATCCAGCAGTGACTGCGTCAGTTGGTTCAGCAATAAATGCAGGTAATTCACAAGGGTTTAATTTTGACACACCTTCAGCAGCACTATCAAGTGGTTCAGTAGCATTTAAGAGAGCAATCAATACAGTATCTAATCCAGATGAATTTGATATTAACTTATTGGCAATTCCTGGTATTATACACGAGTATCACTCAACTGTAACAAATCACGCAATTGATAAAGTTGAAGATAGAGCAGATTGTTTCTTTATTATGGACGGCTCAAGATATAATCGTTCAATAGATAATGCAGTTAATGACATTAAAACATTGGATAGTAATTATGTAGCAACATATTATCCTTGGGTTAAAGTAATTGACGAAGTGAAAAACAAACCAACTTGGGTTCCACCTTCAGTAGTATTGCCAGGTGTTTATGCAAATACTGATAGAGTAGCTCACGAGTGGTTTGCACCAGCAGGTTTAAATCGTGGTGGTTTATCATCAGTTACGGAAGCAGCATCAAGATTGACACATAGTGAAAGAGATACATTATACGAAAATCGTATTAATCCTATCGCAACTTTCCCTGGTCAAGGTGTTGTCGTGTTTGGGCAGAAAACTCTACAAGGAAAACCAAGTGCATTAGATAGAATTAATGTAAGAAGATTGTTGATTAGACTTCGTAAGTTTATCGCATCTACTTCAAGATTCTTAGTATTTGAACAAAATACAAGTCAAACAAGAAGTCGTTTCTTGAATCTTGTAAATCCTTTCTTGGAATCAGTTCAAGCAAACTCAGGATTAACAGCGTTTAGGGTGGTTATGGACGAAAGTAATAATGGTCCAGATGTTGTGGATAGAAACCAATTAGTTGGTCAGATATTCATACAACCAACCAGAACAGCTGAATTCATAGTATTAGATTTCGTAGTTCAACCAACAGGAGCAGCATTCGCAGACTAAAAGTTGAAACTATAAATCAACAGAATACAAAAAAACCCCCGATACTCTCGGGGGTTTTTCTTTTGATAAGGAAATCAGTAGGTTCTTACGATTACGATATTAACACCTACTTTGGATAAATCGCAAAGGTATCAGCGTATTCGGCTAATGTATTGTATTGACTTCTAACATAGCCGTATTGTGGCTTACTACTACCACGATACCTAATTCTAAAATTACCAGTTTTCATCATATTTCTGATAGTTGGGTTAAACCTATACATCATAGGAATACCCTTGTATAAAGCTTGTTCAAAATAAGGAGCTTCATAATCTTCCAACCTAACAGCCGGTTGATTAGCGTTAGCTTCATATAATTCCATAGGATTATGAGCATATCTATAATGAGTAATGGTAAGAGTTCCGTTCTCAACATACTCACCAGCATCATTATAATAACCATAATGACACGGAATATCCCTTGTTACCAAAGTATCTTGGTAATCTCTCATATAAATACCTTCGGTATCAGTCGTAATTATTTCATTATTTTCAATCATTTTATTTCCTTTATCAATTAACTTACACTATAATATACAAATACTATTTGTAAAAGTCAAGCTTTTTTTTAAATTATTCTTCGTCTTGTTCGTCGTCTTGAACATAAAGTTCTTCTTCGCAATCATCACAAAGGAAAAAGCCACCAGTTTCAACACCACACTCTTCACATATTATTTCATCAATCATACTATAATATACAAACAAAAAATGACAATGTCAAGTAAAAACTTCAAAAAAACTTCTAAAACTATATCATATTTGATATTCACTTTTTTTGATTTCTTTATATTTATTATTGTATTAGGAAAAATTCTTTGTAGGAGAAATAAAGTGGCTGAATTATTAGACCCAAATGAAATATTTTTTACACCATTTGAACCGAAAACTAAAAATAGGTTCGTTATGGAAATTGAAGGCATACCAGCGTTCTTGGTTAAAACAATGGCAAGACCGCAAATTACTTTTGAAGAAGTAGTTTTAGACCATATTAATGTTAAACGATATGTGAAAGGTAAAGCTAGTTGGTCAACACTGGCAATCACTTTGTATGACCCAATCGTTCCAAGTGGGGCACAATCAGTTATTGAGTGGATTAGATTACACCACGAATCAGTAACAGGTCGTGACGGATACTCAGATATGTATAAAAAAGATATTACATTTAATGTATTGGGACCAGTTGGAGATAAAGTAGAAGAGTGGACATTAAAAGGAGCGTTCATCACAGACGCAAACTTTAATGATTTAGACTACGCTTCATCAGACGCAGTAGATATTGCACTAACTTTAAGATACGATTACGCTATCCTACAATTCTAAGGAGATAAATTATGTGGGCAATTTTTAAAGACGAAAACGACTATAATGAAAAATCAATAATTGGATTTGCTTCATTTGCAGTAATGACATTATTTGCGATAGTTGATTTGTCAACAGGAATAGTCGGAAAAGATTTAGTTATAAATGATATGGTTTACAATTCATTTGTATTCATAACCCTTGGTTCTTTCGGTATCGCAGGTGCTGAAAAAATTATGGGTAAAAAATAATAGTTATTAATTCTTATTAATCAAGGAGTAAAATAAAATGGCTGAAAATCAGTATGGATTTCCTACTGAAGTTCTATCTTTACCATCACAGGGATTATTATATCCCGAAGATAGTCCTTTGCGTAGTGGAACAATAGATGTCAAATATATGACAGCAAAAGAGGAAGATATTTTAACTTCCACAAATCTAATTCAACAAGGTAAAGTAATTGACAAACTTTTAGAAAGTATAATTGCTAATCGTAAAATAAAAGCACACGAACTTTTAGTTGGTGATAAAAACGCACTAATGGTTGGAACTCGTATTTTAGGATACGGAAAAGATTACAGAGTAGAAATTACAGACCCCGACACACAAGAAAGAGTTGAAGCAACAATAGATTTAACAGAACTTAAACACAAAAAAATAAATAAAAAGTTGTATAAAAATGGTAATAAATTTTCATTTACATTACCTAATTCAGAAAGAGTAGTTGAGTTTAAATTACTAACACAACAAGATGAAAACGAAATAGACAAAATTCTACAAGATTATAAAAAGGTAGAAAAACTAACTGGTGTTAGTAATGAATTAACCACAAGATTCAA
>FUFK010054943.1_pt1 | contig 22352 bp, 37 predicted proteins | sample 1021851 | NCBI WGS metagenome assembly FUFK01 (sample SAMEA51879418, study PRJEB19060) | metagenome
GCCCTAAATTAAAAGATGAAGCTCTTTCTCAAACAACTGCTAACTTTCAAGCAGGGCAAGTTAAACCTGTAACAGGTAGAGCAGGTGCTGAAGTAATCAGGTTATTACAGATTCCTGAAATTAATATTGGGTTAGGCACAAATCTTTTATCTATTTACTCTAATAGGTATCAAGGAGACATAGAAAAAATTCTTTTGGCCTACAATCAAGGAGCAAGTGTAGCTGATAACTTTACAGGAGATAGAAGTAAAATTCCTGCTGAAGGTAAGACTTATTTAGAACGAGCAGAAGAAAGAGGACTTTTTTAATATGACTGCACGTTTTGAAGAAGAACAAAAACTTATTGATAGTTTAGGAAAAGTTTTTGAGCCTGTTGAAATAGAAAGCCCTTCTCCAGAAGATGCGCCTATTTCTAGACAACTTTCTTATGGCTTTAATCAAGGAACTATGTCTCCAGGCAATTTCGTAAGAGTTATAAAATCTGGATTTGACACTATAACTAAATCAGGAGATTTTGAACTACACTCAAAACTTAATGAAATAGGCAGACAGTTAGATATACAAGAAAAATATCCTGAATTTGTTGGAATAACTCCTGACAAATTTACTACTGCAATAACAATAGGAGAGGCTAGTAATTATGTTCTTGATCCTGTTAATTTAGCTTATGCTGTTTTACCAGGAGGGATAGCTGCTAGAGCAGGTCAATTTGCACTTTATGAAGGAAGTCTTGAAGCACTACGTCAAACAGCTACAGAAGGAAAAGTAACTGATCCTATTGCTATTGGAATTACTTCTGCTATTGGTGGAGGAGCTTCTTTAGGATTAGATGTAGCATTTAAAGGGTTTTCTAAAAAAGCTAAAGACTTAGTTGAAGAATCTTCAGAAAATATAAATAAATCTTCTACAAGTCCACCAAGAACTACACCTAAAATTACTACTACTACTACTACTCAAGAAAATATAGCTCCTGTAGTTACACAAGCTGATCATGTAAGGGCGTGGTGGAAAAAATCATTACAAGGACAACAAACAACACTTTCTCAACTTAGACAACGTGCTATAGATGGAGAAAATATTCCACAAGCAGATTTTGTTAAAGCATTTTGGAAAGCATCAGGGGCTGAAAAAGGAAAAATAAATGTAGATCCTGTGTTATCTCCTGTAGAAGTAAAAACTATTCAAGAATCAGTAGCTTCTTTAAAAACTCCTGCAAAAAAACTTTCTTTTGACGAATTAAATTTTCAAGAAAGACTTATTCAAATTTCTAGAGTTGATAATATTCTTAAAAAATTAAATAACAGATTAAATAAACCTTATTTTAATCAGTCTAAAGTTAATTTAAAAATAGCAGAAGTTACTTCCTATAAAAACAAACTTCAAAAAAATATAGATGAGGACACAATAAATTTAGCTAAAAATAAAGCTGATGCTGTAGCTGATACTTTAGAAGATTTAGCTAGTAAAAATAAATTAAATGATAATATTTTTGCAGCACTTATGGCTGAAGCTGTTAGACCTGTAGTAGGAGCTGCAGGTGGAGGTGTTATAGGCAATATGTTTGATGATGATGCAGATCATAATTGGATGTATTGGGGATTAGCTACAGGTGCAGGATTTGGACAACTAAGTAAAAGACTTAATAAATCATCAGCCTTAACAGATATTCAAAAGTCTAATGGGGACTTAGTTATTAATGAAGCGTATCACTCCCTAGCAGGGAGAGTTATGGCTAAATTAAAAATTATGACTGCTTCTACGCAAGCTACTAAGATGGATGCTGCTGGAGGTTGGGCTAAAGTAATAGGTAATAAATTATTTAGTCGTATTGCAGCAGGAGATGCTTATTCTCTTGAAGCAAAAGTTCAAAGGCTACATTCTGATTTCTTTTCTGCTTTAAATTCTATTGTTGCTTTACCTCAAGCAAAAAATATTTTGCAACAAGTAGGGAGTATAACAGAAAAAAGTGTTCTCCAGATGAATGAAGCTAATAGAACAGTTAATACTATTGCTGGAGAAGTAATGAGAGGGTTTATAGATATAAATTCTCTTAAAGCTGGTTACAAAGGATTAGCAGGAGACTTAACACCAGTAACAGATGAGCAATTAGAAATTATTAAAAAAGCAGTTCCTAGCTATACAGAACAGTTAAATTATGTAAAAGGCTTAGTAGAAGAAGCAGGTATTCCTTTTAAAGATTTAGGCGAAGACTATGGGCTTCCTCAACTATGGAATATTGAAAAAGCAGGAGATGAGTATTTTGCTTTTGTTAAAGATCTAGAAACAGCAATAGAAATACAAAAAAATAATGGTGGTAAAGGATTAAATGCAGATAACTTTGCTACTAATGTAACTACAAAACCTGCTTTTAGAGATACTCCTGATTCAAGACGAAGTGATTTTTTTAATAGAGATCCTGAAACAGGGCTTATTACTTTTAGAAAAGAAGCTGTTTATTTTGAAAATACTAGACAGTTAACTGATAAAGATGCTGTTAAATTTTTAGCAGAAAAAGGTTGGCTAAAATTAGATGCTCAAGAAGTATTAACAGAGTATGGGTTACAAACAATTAAAGTAGCAGAATTTGCTAAAACATTTGGGCCTAATGGAGAGGTTATTAATCTTGCTTTTAATAGAACTAGAGATGCTTTTAAAAAAGCTGCTGCTAATTTAAGTCCTAATGAAGCTAGAAAAATAGCGTCTGAAAGAGAAAATTATGAGGATTTAATTGTTAATGGTATTGAAGCTTTTTGGGGAAGATATGGTAGACCTTTACAAGGAGAAATAGGACAAACAGCAACTACTTCTATAAGAACTCTACAAGCACTAGCTAATATGAAATACTTAACAACTGTTAGTATTGCTAACCTTCCTGATTTATTACAGCCATTTATTAATAGTGATTTTGGTATAGCAGCTAAAGTTATAATGCAAAGACCTTCTAAAAGATTTGCCCAGCAAGGTAATTTTAAATATGACAATACTTGGGAAAGAGAGCTATTAAATTTTAGTTCTGGAGGCATGATTGAATCTAGAGGGCAAGCCTTTCTTGCTAATACCCAGGATATATTTTTTAAAGTGGTAGGCTTAAAAACTGTTACTAATGCTTCTAGAAATTTTGCTTATGATGTAGGTGTAAATAGAGCTTATAAATTAGCTAAAAAAGCAAGTCTTAGTAAGTCTGAATTATTAGAACTTAAAAGTATGGGGCTAACTAAAGAAAATCTTGAAGTTATAAGGCAACATAAAACTGTTGACGAAGCCTTTGCAGATGCTTCAGGAGCTAATGTTTTTCTTGATATAGCAGGAAGACAATCTGCAGATAGAGATGCAATTATACCTTTAGTAGGTAACAGGTTGTTATTTACTCAACATCATAATCCTTTTATTAGATCTATGGGGCAGTTTTTATCTTGGACAATGGCTAAATCTGCTCAACTTAATAGAATACTAACAAGAGTAGAAGATGGAGATACTAGATTAGCATTGAAAATGTTAGCTACTGTTCCTGTGTATGGGGCTTTGAGAGAGATAAAAGGATTCTTAAATCCTAGTGCTCCAAAAGATGCTTATGAAGATGAGGATTATATTGATAAAGCTTTTAGAGGATTGCGTTTGTCAGGCCAAGCTAACAATTGGGCAATAGATAAAATTGCTGAATCAATGAAATATAATATATCTTCTAGAGATAACTTCACTGGTGGTTTTTCGCCAGCTATGGGTTATATGGAAGAATCTGTTAAGACTATAGCAAGAGCTTTAGGGGAAGAGGATTTAGAAGATGCTGCTCGAAAAGTAGGAGAAACAGTTCCTATAGTGTCTCAAGCGTTAGATGTAGCAGAAAAATTTGCAGTAGGTGGTGAAGTAGATGTGCCTAAAGCAGCACCAGAGCCTGATGAAAGAATAGATAAGATGACAGGGCTACCTTACAACATTCAAGCAGGTATACCTTTTAGAGATGAAGAAGATCCTATTAAAAGATTAGGCTTGGCAGGAGGAGGAAGAACAACCTCTGATCCTATGCAACGATTAGGTTTTGTAGGAGGTGGTCTTTATAAAGTAGGGAAAGCTTTGTTTAAAACAGTAGGCGAAGATTTAGGAAATACATTTGAAAGCACATCAGCTAAAAAATTAGCCGACCTAACACCTGATGGAAGCGTAGATGATGTAGCTAAGAGTTTAGATAGTATGGATACTTTGAATAAAGAAATTCCTGTAGATCAATATCTAAAAGAAAGAGCTGCTATAGATAAAGCAGAAACACCTGTTGAGTGGAAAGCACAGGCTAAACAATTTGTTGAAAATACAAGAGAAGTAGATCCTGTTGTAAAAACTCCAGAATTAGAAAAGTCTGCACAAGATTTTAAAGCAGGATTAATTACTAGAGAAGAACACTTAGAAAACATTGAATTGTATAAACCTGTTAGGTCTTTTAATAATTTACCCGTAGAACCTTCTGATAAAGCGTTAGTTTTTTCTTTAGATGCAGCTCAAATTAGAGATGGCTTTTTTGTTTTAACTCCAAAAATAGCAAATAAATTTAATGTTATGCAATCTCCTTTAGCTATAGGTGATTTTTTTAACGGTCGTTTAGATGTAAGTGCTTATAAAAGATTTGATGTTTGGCCTATTGCAGGAACATCAAGTAAAGGTGGGCCAAAAGGTAATCATTATGCTAAAGCTATCCACTATATAGGAAAAGAAAATAGTCCTGTTAAATTTTTAGCCAGTCAAAAAATAGGAGAGCAAATAGCTCAAGGTTTTAAAGACAAAACTCCTTATGCAACTATTTCAGGGTTTATAAAAGATTTAGATCCCGTAGCTATTAGAAAAAAAGCTGATCAGTTATTAAAAGATCCTGAGTGGACTCAAATAGGTTTTGATCCTAGAAGACAAACTAAATTTTATATTAGAAAAGGAGACATGATAGGTACTCCTGTAACAGAAGCTGAAGAAGTTATTCAAATTGGCCCCTTAGTATTGGCTAAAAATGTAGAAATAGATTCACAGTACATAGGCCTAGCTAAAGGTGGTTTAGTGTGAACAAACGTAATGTTTTTGAACAGCTAAAGATTGATGAAGGCATCATCTATGAATGCTATATGTGTTCTGAGAATGTTCTTACGTTTGGTATAGGGCATAAGATATTAGAAGATGACCCTGAGTATGGTAAGCCTGTAGGCACTCCTGTTAATCAAGATAGAGTATGGGAAGTCTTCCAAAAAGATCTAGACACTGCTATCAGTGAATGTGAAGTAATGTTTGGTAAGTACACTTGGTATGGCTTTCCTGATGAAGTCCAAGAAGTTTGTGTCAATATGATGTTTAATCTAGGAAGACCTAGATACAGTAAGTTTCGTAAACACATAGCTGCTCTCAAAGACTATGATTGGGCTTTAGCAGGTGCTGAAGCTAGAGATAGTCGGTGGCATACACAAGTGGGAGATAGGGCTGAACGTCTTTGTAAAAGACTAGAGGCTCTAGCTAGTTAGATAGTTGTTTGCTGAACTTGCAGCAATAGGTAGTGCTTTATCTACTATAAACAGTCTAGTTTCTCAGTATAAAGAGACTAAGGCTAATGCCCAGGATGCTGCTAGGCTTCTAGGTAAGTTCAGTGAAACCTCTGCAAAGTTAGACAAGTGGGAAAAGAAGACCAAACTNAAACGTCCTCTGACTCCTAAAGAAGCGATGGATCTTAGTATCCAACGCAGAAAAATCAAAAATACAGAAACACAAATTAAAGATATTTGCCTAATGTCAGGGTGTATTGACATATGGCAAGATGCCCAGAGGATAAGGGCGCAAAGTGAGAAGGAGCACCAGCAATATTTAAAGACAGTACATATCAGACGACAAAAAAGAAGGAAGAAGATACGCCAGATCAGCATCGTTGTTCTTATAGTAGTATTTACAATAACCCTGGGTGTTACTGGNTATGGCTCTAAATGGTTNTATGAACAATATAAGATTCAAGAAGCCAAGCAAGAATTAAAACAAAAACGTANAATANTAAGAAANATACGTGAATGTGGTAGGCAACAGTGTTAGTGCTTGCTTTTGTATTAGTGGTTATTGTNGATGACAATGTAGTATCAGATAATAAGATGTTATTTAAGAGCATATATCGCTGTAATATATTTAGTAGAGCGATAGAAATGGGTAAAACAAGTGCGTATGACAGACCTAGCTACCCTCAGCAAAATATTACCGCATATTGTATCCCTAAGAGAGTATCTGAAAACGAGGTCTTCTACGACTAGGAGTAGTTATATGTGGCAGGTTAGTGCAGTATTACTAGTAGGATTAACTGCAGTATCAGGGGCTTTTAAATTATATTATGATAAAGCAGAAGCTCAGAAAGAAGCGATAGCTGTACAGTTACGACAGTCTGCAGACAATCAAGCATTGCTAGAGAACAGTATTGCTGATCTTAATAACCAGGTTTTACAGGCTGAACAGGATAAAGAAGAAGCATTTAAAAGGATTACTGCACTACAAGAAGCTAATGCAGAGGCTAGAGAAGAAGTAGATAATTTAAAAAGTAAGTTCGATAAACACAATATGAATGTACTTAGTTTAAGAAAGCCTAAATTAATTGAGAACATTATTAATCGTGGTACAAAAGAGGTTCTAAATGAACTTGAGAATATTACTAATCCTGCTTCTAGCAACATGTAATGGTTGTGCTTTACTAGGGAATGATCCCTATGTTCCTGAAGTAAAACCAGTAGAGGTAGTTACTATTACTAAACCTGCTGCTGTGTATCATCCTCCCCTTCCTAATAAAGTAAATACTAAACCTGTAGAATGGAAAGTGCTTACCCCTGCTATTATGAGTGAGTACCTTACTGANTTAGAAAAGGGAGAAGCTCCTACTAATGTTTACTATGGTATCAGTCCTACAGGGTATGAAAATTTATCTGTAAATATGGCAGAATTAAAAAGATATATTAGACAGGTGTTATCTATTGTTGATTATTATCAGAAANTAGATAAACAGGAGAATGCTGATGCCAGCAAAAAAGAAGAAAAAGAGTAAGTCTAGAGTTAATGAAGCAGGTAACTATACCAAACCCACCATGCGTAAAAACCTATTTAATAAGATTAAAGCAGGTTCAAAGGGTGGTAAGCCTGGACAGTGGAGTGCTAGAAAAGCTCAGATGTTAGCCAAGCAATACAAAGATAAAGGTGGAGGCTACAAGTAATAATGGCTGATCCTAAGAAAGGTACTGGCAAAAAACCTAAAGGCTCTGGGAGAAGGCTATATACTGATGAGAATCCTAAAGATACAGTCAGTATTAAATATGCTACTGTAAAGGATGCTAGAGACACAGTACGCAAAGTTAAGAATATTAAAAAGCCTTTTGCTAGAAAGATACAGATTCTTACTGTATTAGAACAGAGAGCTAAGGTAGCAGGTAAAAAGGAACAGGCTGCTATAGCAAAAAGAGGTAAAGAAGCATTAAGAAGGAAAAGAAATAATGGCTCTTAAAAAATCTCAAAAGTCTTTGAAAGATTGGACTAAACAAAAGTGGCGTACTAAGTCAGGCAAACCCTCTGCTAAAACAGGTGAAAGATACCTTCCTGAAAAAGCAATCAAAGCATTAAGTGCAAAAGAGTATGCAGCTACCACCAGGAAGAAGCGAGAGGATACTAAAAAAGGTAAACAACATTCTAAACAGCCTAAAAAGATAGCAAGAAAGACTAGAGCTTATAGGAAAAAATAATGTCGCATGAAGATAGAAAGAAAGCTATGCTGAAAAAGTATAGGCTAAAAGGAGTAAACAAACCTAAAAGAACTCCTAATCATAAAACTAAATCACATATGGTCTTAGCCCAGGATGGACATAAGCTAAAGTTGATACGTTTTGGACAGCAAGGAGTTAGAGGAGCAGGTAAGAATCCTAAAACTGCGAAAGACAAAGCCAGGAAAAAGTCTTACTATGCTAGGCACAATGCACAAGATGCTAACCCATCCAAGATGAGTGCTCGTTATTGGGCGCATAGAACTAAATGGTAATGTAATGAGAGGAAAAAAGAAAAAAGAAAAGTATGTATGTAAGTTCTGTTTATGTGATGACAGAGAAAAATTTACTCCTGGTACTTTGTATGAATGTAGAAGTTGTAGAGCAAAAAGATCAAAAGATGTTAATTTTGAAAAGTTTTCTGCTGCAATGAGGAATCAAAAACTTGCTGGAAAGTATTGGAAAGCAACAGCTTAACTAAGAATGATTAACTATCCTACTATAGTGGTAGAAAATTTTTTTGATAATCCTGATAGTGTTGTAGAACTAAGTAAAAAGTTAGATTTTTCCCCAGCTAAAGAGCGTGAAAACTGGCCTGGCTTTAGATCTAAAAATTTATTAATTACAAATAAAAAGTTATTTAAATTTATTTGTAAAAAATTTTCTGCATTATATTTTAATTTTTGTAGTAACGATTCAGATTTTAATTATGAAGATGTTGAAATTTTATTTCATAAATTTAATTATAAAGATGAAAAAGAAATTAAAGGTTTAATTCATACTGATCAAAGACAATTAGCAGGTGTAATATACTTAAATAAAGATGTTACTGATGAAGATACAGGGACATCTATTTACGATAAAGACCACAAAAGAATTGTAAAAGTAAGTAATAATTATAATACTTTAGTTGCATATGATGGGAAAAGAAATCATGGTGCAACTGGATTTAATGATAAAGAAAGACTAACGATTGTAATTTTTTTTAAAAAACTAAAGCTAACACCCTAAGCCTAACTATAAGATTAAATCGTGACTAGTTATAGTAGTTAATATAGAGTATCATTAAAAATGGTTGACATTTTAACCAATCCCCTTTTAGGCTAACCTAGTGCTGCAACATTGGGTTAGCCTTTTTTATTATCAGGAATAAAAGATGACTACAACTTTGTATCTAATAACTGTAGCTAATTGGTATGCATTTAGTAACTTTGAAGGCACAGATCAAATTAATAAATGTGGCTTATTAAAAAAGTATTTAGAGCATACCTATAGTGTTAAAGCTACCTGTGTGACTACAAAGAATAGTGAACTACTAAAAGATAAGATTGTTATTTATCCTCGTAAGCCTCATTCTTCTCAGTCGTAGGATCATCAGCAATAAACCTACCTTTTTTATTCCTAGCTCTTTTTCTTTTNATCTTGGTGACTTTATCTTTAGTTTGAGTAGCTACCTCTTCTGCTCCTTCCACTACAATATTTTTTACTTCTGTAGCAGGAACAGCAAANAACTCNTTTAACCAGTTTAAAATTTTCATATTGATCTCCTTTACATTAGATTATGTTAGACCCACACATGGGTTTTCTTANTGCCATCATANTTAACAGCATGACCTTCTCTGATTAGGNTTTGACATATNTTATCGTTTTCTTCTTCTGTGTATAAATTAGCAAGAAGTCTGCCATACTTATCTAGCTTTCCTTTGTTAAGAGATTCTACATAAACTTTTTTACCACATAGTTTTTTCATTCTTGCTTTGGCAGCTAACCCTAGTTTCTTTTCCATTTTGTTACGTGTTCTAGACTCAGGAGTGTCAATACCATTAGCTCTAATCCTGACCTTTCTAAACACACCAAAGGATAAATCAAGTAACACATCTACTGTGTCACCATCTACCACCCGTAACACTTCAGACAGATAAATGTATTCCTGGGATATATTTTTTCTACCCATGTTCATTCTCTTTATGTAAAGTTTCTATGAGTTTATCTTGATACCAGTTAGCTTTTTGTAGATCTTCTACACCATTCTTATCTCTAAANCGCCAGTTGTATTTAAAGATATTGCCACGTAGATAACCTATCCANTCNTCTTTTGTAAGCATAGCTTCCATCGCTTCAATACAAGCAATGTTTCCTTTGTTATAGTGCAAAGGATAATTAACGAGATCTTCTGTTTGTTTATCATTCATAATAGTAATGTTATAAGCCTCATCCCATGCAGAAGGGGGTACATCATTCAATCGCTTCTTCAAGTTGCTCATATGCTCTCCAGTTCTCAGGTAAAGTATCAGATGTATACCACTTAAAATTATTCTTATCTGCCCACTCAGCATGACTTCTTTTAGAGCCATCCTTTCTTTTTTGAGCAAAAGGCATAGGAAGTGTGGGATCAGCAAATACAAAAACTAATTCAGTATTAGGAGGTAAAGTTTTTCTTATCCAAACATATTTAATATATTCAGAGTGATCCCANAATCTTCCTTTTGCTTCAATGATAATTTTNTTCTTACCAAACCACTTAACAAAATCTGGTTCNTACTTGTGTTCAATAACGTAATCAACAGGATCACCATGATGCTGCCAATCTTGTAANACTGTCTGATGTAATACTCTTTCAAATGTAGAGTCATAACCTCCTTTAGATCTTCTAAGATCAGCAGGACGTTTATTTCTTNTNTTTCTCATTTAGCCTCTACCTGTTTGAGCACAGTATTCTTTTACATCTTGTAGTGTAATGGCATCAAGAGGTTTAGTTTTTAGCATTCTTTTTAAGATAGATTTCATGCCCTTAGAGGACATTGCAATCGCGTAATGATAGGATTTATTAGTAGCATACTCTGCTTTTACAACAGAATTCTTAGTAACTTTAGCTGCTTCTTCATCTGATAACTGCTCTTTCAGTAGAGCCATACAGAAAGTTTCTACTTTAGCATTTATTTTTTTCATATTTTTTGCATTCATTAAGCAACCTCATCTACTTTAGGTAACACAGCAACCCTAGTTAAATACTTCAGACCATTAGCATATTTAAATACTCTCAGTCCTACACCTCCATTACTATCCTGCCAACAAGTGTGCTTATGTGGACAGTATACACAGTTAGTATCTAGTTTCATGTTACCTGATTTGCCCTCAGGCACTGGTGGATAGCAGATGTCAGGGGGATTGTCTTGCTGCAATACTTGTTTAATCTGCTCGATCTTATATCTTGCATTAGGTTTAACTAACTCTCCTGGCTCATAAGAAGTTAGTTCTCCTGTTTCTTTATTGATAGCAATGAATCCCCCTTTGGAAGAGTCTTCAGCAGTTTCATAGGCAGCAAGCTGCATTAGATAACCAAAAGAATCTTTCTCATGTAATGAATTATCAGCAAACTTTTTAAATCCAAAGTTAGAAGCAGTCTTAATATCAACTACTTCACCATCAATCTTACAATCAATATGNCCTTTAACACCATCTAGACTNACTTCTTTCTGTTCATCACTGACTTTACGATCAGTCATCCTAACAAACATTAATACTATCTCTTCTAACANATGACCATATAAAAACTTAATGAATGTTTGAGGAGGGATTCTAGAAGCTGTNCCACTTTCTTTACTGTCAAACCAAAGCTGACGTAAAGGTTTACCAATGTTAGACATTCTGACAGTNAACTTAGTAGAAGGTTGAGGACTAGCCCACTGTTTAATNACNTCTTTAATAGCCTCTCCTGTTTTCTCTATAGTCTCCTCTGATAAATCAATATCACCATCATTTAATTTATCTAGTTTAGAATAGATATCTTTTATAATTAGACTATCCATATTAGTGTGTCTCACTCCAGTTATTACCTACGTTGTATTCGCCAGTAAGTGGACAGCGTAGTTCTAAGGACTGTCCTGCTTCTGCAATAGCCTGGACTCCCATCTTACCTACTTGATTAGCAATACTNGCCTCAGTTTCTATCTGCCATTCATCATGGACATTAGCAACAAAGTGCGTGTCATAAGGTTCTAATTTATGATTGAGAATCACTAGTGCCTCTTTCATTACAATAGCACCTGCACTCTGCAACAAGGTATTTAAAGCAGAGTGTTCGCTACGCACATTAAGCTTTCTNCCATCGAGTCCTTTCAAGTAGTTGTTTGTTTGAACTGCTCTTGATACTCGATTTCTAAGCTTCGCAAATGCAGGGAGATTATCGAAGAAAGATTTTCTAAGTCGAGCACCAGTGTCTTTGTTTCCTCCAGCCACGCTTCCAAGCTTTTCATCTCCTGCCCCGTATAAGAGTGCATAGATGAATGTTTTTGCCTGATCTCTAGATTTAAGTCCTGCAAGGTGTTGGTTAGCTGTGTGTATGTCTCCTGATATGATTTCATTTGTGTAGTCCTTATCACCCATGTAGTGAGCTAACATGCGTAACTCAAGTCCTGAAGCATCAATGCCTACTAATTTACANTTGTCAGGTACACGCCAACAAGCTCTGAAAGCTCTGCCATAAGGACTATGAACACTAGGAACCTGTGCCATATTAGGTTTCCTGTGAGTCATGCGTCCTGTNACAGTCCCATTATGTATGACATGGCTGTGTACCCTGAAGCTAGAGCAGTCAGCCTCTTCTATCCAAGAGTTAAGCTGTCCTATGCGTTTCTCTAGGAGAAAGTAATGTTGGATCAGCTTGGCCTCTGGGATATCAGTAACAGTCTCTAACACCTTCTCATTAAGCATGGGCCTACCTTTATCAGTAAACTTAGTAGGCTTCCAGCCAAACTCCTGTAAGTATTCAATGAGCTGTACCCTGGATGAAACTAAAACTTCTTTTACTTTAGTTCTAGTAATGTAATCTGAAGTAGTTTGCTTCATCTCTACTAGTTCATCTGTAGTCAGCCTAGTGCCTTCGCCATGCTCTGTAACTGCATTCCTGGCAATGCTGCCATCCTTCTTAAACTTAGGATACAGTTTTGTGGTGATGATCTTAGGCTTGAAGGTTTCCTTGATACTCTTCTCAGTGGCAATCATGTCACGCTGTAACTCAGCCTGGATCTTAGACGCTTTCTCAAAGTCCAGTAAGAAACCCTGTCTTTCTTGAGCACCTAGTATCTCAGCAACATTATGTTCAAGATCAATACATCTTTTACTGTAGCCTCTAGATTCAAGGCGTAGCTCATGGAAGACCTTAGTATTCAACTTCACATCTTGAATACAATACTTCATCATCTGTGCTGAATAACGATAATAGTCGTCAAAATCTATCTTAGGGAAATGTAAGACTCTTCCCCAATCACCTAGCTTATGACCTGTCTTGCGATCAGGATTAAACAGACGAGAAAGAACTAAGGTATCTAATATCTCCTTACCCTTTGCAAAGTCAGGTTCATTCATTATCTTTCTGACACAGGGGATATCAAAAGTAAGGATGTTATGACCTATCAAAGTATCAGCAGTGTTTAGTAAGGTGATAGCATCAGGCAGCTCATTAGGGCCAAAGCTGAATAGCTCTTCAGTATCTGCGTTCTGAACTACAATACACCAGATTCTAGTGTACTTAACACCATCAGTCTCAACATCAAATACAAACCTAGTCATATTGAAGACTCCTCACCTGCTAACTCAATATCACCATTGTCTACTTCATTCAGGCGACCTGTTACAGGTTCATAGATAATATGCCCTGCCACACCTGTTTCACCAGTGTAACGATTCTTGAGCACCTTTAGCCTGGTAGTCCTGGCCTCTATCTCATCGTCAGCTTGTTGATTTCTCTCTAATGCAATAACAGAGTCAGCAATCTGAGCAATCACATGAGAGCCTCGCATATGATTTAAAGCAACCTCAGCTCCATTCTCATGGCCCTTGTTACCATCAAGTCTTCTAAGATGCGAGACAGTAATGATAGCAATGTTAAGCTCTTCACATAGGTCACGAAACTTATGCATAATCTTATTGATCTCTACAGTTTCATTCTCACCACCTGATGCACTGATCATGTGGATATGATCAATAAATATCCATTTACATCCTGACCCTGCTGACATGAACTTAACTCTATCTGCAATAGCATTGAGATTATTCTCACCAAAGTGTTCATAAACCCATACTCTGTTTTTATTAGTTCCTTCAAACAAAGCATCATGCCATTCAGATAGTCGCTCTTTACTGTAAATCTCTCGTACACTATCTTGAGATAGCTTTTCATTGGCCTCAATAGACATCAAGCCATCGATAGTGCGCTCGTAACTTTCTTCAAGCATCACAACACCAATGTTATCGTCAGTGGTTTTTAGTAGCCAATGTTGTAGCTCTCGACATACTGCACTCTTACCTAACCCTGTACCAGCAGTGATTACAGTAATCTCGCCCTGTCTAAGTCCCTCTAGTTTTCTATTCATACCCTGCCAAGGGAAAGGNATGGAGAGCTTTTTAGGTCTATCTAANTAGCGATCTTTTTGATCACTAACAGAGACTAGTCCACTAGGTGTATAGGTTTTTGCACCAAACCAAGCATCCTTAAACTCCTGTTGTTTACCTGCCATGAGCATTTCATTAACGTCATTGTATTCAGCAGGTAAGGTGACAATCTTGGTCTTGCCTGTCTTGAGGAGTCGAGCTACTTTCTCTGTAGCTTTTCTGCCTGGCTCATCCATGTCAAAGCACAGCACTACATTGTCAAAAGAATATAGGTACTCTAGATTGTTTCTTACAGCACGTTCAGCTTCTGAAGAGGACTTTACGCCTAACGCAGCAAAATTAGTGTTTGAATTGTTGAGCATTTGATAACCAGACATGGTATCAATCTCACCTTCAAACAAAGTTACAAACTTTTGCTTGCTTTCAAAGAGCTGCTTACCAAAGAAATCTACTTTACTTGCACCATCAGTCCAACGAAAAGCACCAGATTCATTATTCCTTTTTGCTATAACATCTCTGATTTTTATAACTTCAGTATCACCACTGTAGTAAGGGTAGTGATGTTTAATATCATTACCATTCTCATCTACAACTACTCTGACGTTATATTTCTTAACAGTAGCAAGACTTAAACACCTGGACTCAATGGCTCGAAGCTCTCCTCCTGATGCCCTTACACTTACAGGGGCAGTGGAGGGGCTACTCTTACCAATAGGTACATAGTCTTGATCTTGAGTAGCTCTTTGATATTCAGCAGGACTCCATATCTTATCGCAGGAAAAGCACTTAGCACTGCCATTTTTGAATACGCTTAGAGCATCACTACTACCACAATCAGGATCAATACAGGGTTGATGTGTCAGTTTATAATTATTCTCACTCATANTAGTTTTCCTTAGTTGTTCATTGTTGATCTGGTTGTACAAGAGCCTCCTCACTAACATACTCATTGAGCTTTGTAGCAAAGCCATTGTAAGCCTCAGTGAGTATGGTTAGTTGTTTCTTATGTATCTCTGCTTCACCCTTAGTCGAGACTAAAAGATGAAACAATGACTGTGCTTCAGGTGGCAGCTTGGCTACATCATATTGTTTATTGTTTAGTTCATATGTGTTCACAGGTACTCTCCTATTCCTCTAAAATAAAGCTTCATCGATAGTAATCTCATTGCTGTCTGAGCTTTTTGCCAGTTCAACAATTTTCACTACTTCTAGAATAGGTCTTTTGTACTTTGTGGTTTTGCCATAGGTAGCTTCAGACCATTGCACCTTTATCTTACTGCGATTCTCAATGCGATCAGTAAAAGGCTGCTGCTCATTATCAACAACAATAGGTGCTGAGTTATTGGAACCATCCTTCAACAGTGCATAACGCATGAATGTGATTACAGGCTTACCTTGCGAATAATCATTTTTAACATGGCCCCCTGTATTCAGACGCATACCAGCATTAAAGCCTGCCTCCTTGAAGGCATCGTACACCTCTTGCTCTACAGCCACATTGATTTCCCACTGATAGCGTCCTGTGCCTGGGGCTTGAGATTCATTGTAATCGGGCACAGCATCAAAAACTTTTGCATACCAGCTTTCCCCTTCAATCACATTGGTTAATTTATACATCTAGTTCTCCTTGTTGATTACTTAGTGTTTGAAATTCTTCTACTAAATCATAGCCTGTATGATTGATTCCTTGCCCAAAGATAACCTCGACATAAGCAGCATTGTCTTTACTAGCAATGACATTACATCTCAATTTATCTCTGTACATCTCTTCACCATACACAGCAGTGAATCTATCCCAATCTCGTTTAGTAAGCTTTACCACTCTTGGCCTCCTTCTGTAAGCGATTAATGAATAAAGGAANGCANGAGTANATAAACCTTTCATTAAATTTGAATTTGGAATTCACACTTTGCTGATACTTCTGTCTCGCTACTACAAAATCTACAAAAGACTCCATGACATCATCATCTGGCACTTCAGTTTGTAGCCCTGTAGAAAATGCAAGGACAAAGGTATCTTCAATGAGCTGACGCTCTTTAATATAAGACATGATTATTACCTCAGATTAAGCAGCTTTCAGGAGCTTACAGGCTTTCCTGATACTCTCTCGCCTATCGATGCGAGTAGAAGCAATGTTCTCGATGCTACTCTTAGTGTTCCCCTCAGCATGGGTACTCCAATGAGTCATGGCATTGTAGACAGCCCACTCGTTAGCTCCCAATGCAGGGACTTCTTTGTTGATGTATTGATTCCACAAGAATTTAATATCTTTAGTTCTACCATTCAACCAAGTTTTAGAACTAAAGATCTCTTGTAAGCTCATGGTAGGATCTACTTTGAACTTAGATGCCTTGGCAAATATCTTGAACGCTTCCATATCACTAATAGATTGTTCCTTCCAAGCTGCCCATCTCTCTTTCTCTCTATCTAGAGTAGAAATGCACTTAGCGATCTTAGTTGCACCATGCACAGGATTTAAACTCATAGTGTGCTTTGCTGTATAGGTAGCCCAACGATCTAGCAATACTTGACCATTAGTGCAAGCCATTCTGATTACCCCTGCCTCAATGGTAAAAGGCCAGGAACCATCATAACTATTCCTATGTAAGATTTGAGGGATATTCTCTTCACCATTACCCATGTCAAAAGCATGAGCAGGAAGATCATAAGAAGTTAAGTAACGTCCACCATCATGTGATTCAGAATAACGTCTAGTAATACCAGTGAGATCAAGACCAGAATTAACTAACATCTCCTCAACAATGTTTACACATTCTGTAGGTTGATATTCTAGTTTGTACTTGCTACCAACAACATTAATTAATTTATTATTTTGTTTGTTGTAGATAACTCTTTTGGTATCTGAACACTCTAGTTGATTAGGAGTTTCGTAAAGGACAGGTGCTTCACCATAGACAGGAACAGTATCAGGTAGACTACCTAAACTTTCTATGTATTTTCTAGCATTTATTCTAGGGGATTGTAAAACATGTATATTATTGTTCATTTGTTTTCCTCGTTTTCTTTTGTTTAATTAAAATCAGTAAAAATAAAAATTACTGCTATTTAAAATATGTAAACTATTGTACACATTGAAGTCTAGTAAAGTACAACATGTAAGCTAGTTTCCATATTATCTTCACCTTTATCACTAAAAGTGGAAGAATTCTGTAGATTATGGAGACATAATGTAGGGATTAACATAATTCTGAGCTATGAAACAGGGATTACTACCCTAGTTAGCCTTACTCACATGCATTATGTTTGAAGATGTCCCTACTCACCTTGGTTTCACAAGGCTAACGAAGTTAAGGATACTCGATTAGCTCTACTTTGTGATAGCTAATTTGCTCCAGGCTACCCTCAGCTAGTAGAGTAATAATTGGTTCTATGTTATGAAACATCTTGTTGTTTTTCATACCATAGATAGTCAAGGAATCCTCCACATCTTGACGATACGCAGTGTAATTCGTCTGAGACTCCACCAGATTACCCTGGACACTAATTGTCAGTGGCACAAGGAATGGTATACCCTCAGATGTTTTAAGCACACAGACGATCTTACGTGGTCTATCCATAGTTAATCCTCCTCTACAACTAGACGCATATCCTGTGTATTCTTAATTGATATAAGATCTATATCAGTTGAATCGACTATCAAATCGCATAAGATATCTAGTGGTGATAATTTTCCTCCAAGATCATCAGATGCAATGATAATTGTTACTTGCTGGAATTTTTTATCCATAAGTGTTCTCCTTTAAGCTACTCTAGCTATTAAATTATTGATATTATTAGTAGAGGCAGATGCCCCATGTATGTTGATGCGAATGCTCGACTTACGAGCCACACCTCCTGAACATGCCATACAGGTAGCACAGTTAAGTTTCTTACCTGCTTCTGCACTTGCAGGACATGTAACTTCTTTGCCAATAACAGGATCATTAGTATCTGTTACTACTCTGAAGTATCTTCTACCTAAAGCTTTCACCTGTAATGCTTGCTCCTCACTGTCTACTGAGGCCATGCAATACTTCAGATACTCTGGATGCTTCTGCCATTGGTGGGTGTACCCTGTATTAGATAAGCACTCAGCACTTACCTTATCCCAGACTTCTATAGGCACAGCAGCAGGATCACCATAAGTACCAAAGCGTACCTTTTTACCTTCTAGTAGACCTGTACCATAGGGAAAGGGAGCATAGTTACCACGCTCAAAACAGTCATATATCTGTTTAGGACTTTGCCCCAGGTTTACATAACATGTTCTGCCTTTTAACCCTGTAGCAGTCATTACTCCTCTGTGAGGACAATCACCACAGATAGATACATCTAGTCCTGATTGTGATGCTGTGACAGGGGATACTTCGGACAGTAGGATAGTAGTCTGAATCATGTTACCTGTTTTAGAGTTCTGACTTTTTGTATCAAATCCAGTAGCGACTACTACAATTTCTACACCATCTAATACTGATGGGCCTTGATATAAGATATAGCCATTTTTATTCATAGCTTTGTTGTTCCTTTGTTGGTCTAGTTTTTAGAGTTGAAATCCTTGTATGCTTGTCCTATGTCACTGAACACGTTACGCAATAGCTGAGAGGGTGACAGTGGTTCATCCTCCTCATCCTCTATAAGTTGTTGATTAGTATCTAAATTTTGGATGTACTCTCGATGCTCCTCCAGTGTTTGGAAAGTGATTCGTTTAATCTGTCGCTCATCTTTTGAGTGATTGATGATTAGTACAACTTGTTTTGGATATGTCATCGTTACAAATCTCCTGCTAGTTCTTGTAAATGATCCCTTGCTTGGTCATACAATTTAGCTACTTGGTCACCTAAGATATCAACAGATCGTTTAGTATGATGTATTGGTATCCACTCGTCAGTTACGGGGTCACGACGATCATCATCGTCTAGCTTGTAGGCATACCAGTGCAAGCCATACAAGCCCTCCTCATCAGCTTCATAGTCCCAGGATATCGCACCCTCAAAAGATGCGGAGCAATTGCACTCTACAGAGGTGAAGAGTGGAATACCTAGTGCTTTTAAGTCTGCTATGCTAAAAGTTACTCTGGTTTCAAATGATTCTTTTATAGTCATTATTTTCATGCTTAATTTCCAAAATTATCATGGTATTTTTCAAGAACTTCAGCTGTATACCTATAGTCTTGACCTACTGAGAGGTCAGTGCTGTTAGCATCGTAACGTAGATCACTAAGGGTATCGTCAATATATTCCTCAAAGTCCCTAGCAATCCTTGTTAGATCTTTTTCTATGTAAGCTAATAGGTTTTCTTTCTCTAGAAACTGAGCTTTCTGATAGCACAGTTTTATAGTGTCCAAGCTTTTCTGAGTTGTTTTGTTCATAGTTGTGTTACCTCCTGATTTTAGTCATAATTTCCTGCAAGTCGGACTCACTCAAAATGAACACCCACTTGTCTTTCGGGACTAAGTATTCGTTGGCAATCTCGACAGCAACGTCGTAATCACCGCAATCACCAAGAGAATATGCTTGTCCAGAATTATCAAAAGCTACCCATTTCATAGTGTTACCTCCTCATTGAGAAAATGTATAAGTTGAGAATATGGATAGGCTTCAAGTAAATATGATTCACGTGAAACAACATGAGGATATTGAGCAGTTGCATACTGCCAAGGCTCCTCACCATAAACGATACTTGTCCACTTCTTTACATGGTTGACGTAGTAGTCGTTCTTATCATCGGAACCTAGATAAACCCATCCTATTTCTGATGAGTAGTAGTCCATATGACTATTATCAGGCCAGTTTTTAGTGAAAGTTTTAGTTTGTTCCATATAGTGTTACCTCACTTTTAGTTAATGAATGATAGATAGATTACTCTCAAAGTCTGCAGAGATAATGGAAGTTTCGTTATTGCCAGATGTCCACATATATCAGCCAGCCAGCTATCCCTATGGCTATGTATAGTGGTATGAAAAACAGACAAAGTATTACTTCTCTATGTCGTTCATAGATCAGTCTCGTCATTATTTTGGGTGATGTGTAGAGAGCTGTGCTGATAATGGTGGTGATAACAGATATGCTCAAGCATAAAATTAAAGCTATGCCCATAGTTTAGATCTCCTCTAGAATTGGTTTTAATTTATCAAGCCTTGCTTGCAGCTTCTTCAGCTCTTCTTTCGCTTCCTTTACACAGGCAAGGGCAGCTTCCCTATCTTTTTTCCATTGGGCTAAAATTTCGTCTACCTCTGATAAATCTAATTCTGATTCTTGCATAGATTAAACCTCTCTATTTTTATTTAATTTACGTTCAAAGATTTCATAGGCTCGTGACAAATCAAGACTTGCTCTCAGTTCCTCTCGTCTTTTTTCTCTCCTACTTTCCCTATCTTTTTTCCATTGGGCTAACACTTCGTCTAGGTTATTGATTTTTTTCCTCCCATTCAGCTTTTACTTTCATTCGATTGTTGAATCGCTTAGTAGCTAGTCTTTTCTCTACCATTCTTCGCCTTGCTTTCGCCTTTAGTTGTCGTCTAGTCATAGGTTAAACCCTCATTTCAAAGTTAAAAAAAAGGGATCAACCCATCGCTAGGCGATCCCATATGTAAACCATTGTATGGTTTTATAGATACACTGATAAACCAATGCACCTATAGAACCATGCGCCTATCGTGGTGACTAGGCGCAATAGTACTAGGCTACTTCATCTACAATTGTCAGTTCTACTTTGTAGACTTCGGCAATAATAGTCATCAATTCTTGATCACTTATTTTTTGCTTTTGTGCCTGTACAGCTAACTTTCTGATACGCTCTTGAATCGTAGTTTTCTTAGGTTTTGCTTTTTCTTCTTCTTCATTAGATTCATTTATAGTATTTTCAAATGCTTCTAATGATACGTTCTCAAATGCTTTCGCATCTTCTCTTTCTACTTCACCGCCTTTAACAAGGTTAGAATCTTTTGAAAGTTTGTACACTTTCTTTTCTTTATCAAATAAAACGCCATTGGCTTTCAGCATCTTATCAAGATTCGCTATTGTTAAACCTTTAGGCTTTCTTACAAATGAGGGGATAAACTCCCTCAATAGTGTGAAGCCATTAGTATTGCCAGATTTTTGTAACTGGTATACAGACCAGTTAGTCAAAATAGCAATCGTTGCTAAAACTCCCTCAACGGTTGCCGATTCTGCCATTTGCCTTGCTTTCTTAGCGGTCAAAGTTTTAATGTTTACATTCATTTGTGAATTCCTTATTTTTGATTAATAGTGGTTTGGATTATGTTCTCTATATTTCAAGAAAACATAAAAAAACCACCATTTCAAAATTAATTAAAATGATGGCTTAAAAAAACTTTTTGATATTTTGTAACGCGTTACCTTGTTACTGTGCTCGAATACGCCAAACTTTGGCGAGTGTCAGCTACCTATCTCGTACTCCACCAAACGCAGTGCGCCATACTAGGCTATAAAAGCCCTTAGGTGTTTCCCCTGTAAAACGGTACTAGATCCTTTCAGACTCTAGAACTGGGTAACACTACGCATCACTGCCGTTTTTTCGTGTGTCTCTTAAACCTAGGGGACTCCCCCTCCAGTAGTGCTTCGCTAGGCCCGTTATCATAGGTACAATGCTTCAATCTCTATCAGCTATACCTAGACCCTCAAAAGACTTTCAAACTCTGCCAATAATAGGCTACCTGTTTTGCTGTCAATCAGTACATACCTAGCTATCCATGCGGTGATTAGGGCGAGCAATGGAACCCCCATGTAATCTTACTCATTCCTGATAGTTACTAGATCCAACGTGGTAGCTCTATCAGCCGACTACTATGTAAAAAAAAGTTCTCCTATATCAATTAAGTTGCTGCCTACATTATCATGGAAAGAGTTTTGAATTATGGAGAACTAATGGAGATACAGTGAAAAACTAATGAAAAAAAGAGAACAGAAAAAGGGAATAGTAACCTACTAGGAAGGGTTAAAAACCTGTTACAGAGCAAATAAGAGAGTCTGAGGCCTTATATTGAAAGTATGCAGAACTCTTTGTTTCTTATGCATTTTGTAGAGGTTGTGTAAAGTTTAGATATAACATTTAGAGTAAGTGCTTACTAACTATCAAATTGTCAACATTAGAAACATCTAAAAAGTAAGTGAGTATTTACTAACCTACCAACTCGTCAACTGGTCAATCATAGGTAAGTAAGTACACACTAACAAGGGTAGGCAGGTGGCCAT
>FUFK010017126.1_pt1 | contig 22351 bp, 21 predicted proteins | sample 1021851 | NCBI WGS metagenome assembly FUFK01 (sample SAMEA51879418, study PRJEB19060) | metagenome
TGTAAGACTACTGACATTCATCTAAGGCGGATTCCATTGCTTCACAATCACCATCACCTTCGTCGGGATCCTCTGTAATTGATTCCACCAGTGTCGCATACTCCAATGCTTTATCCCAAGGACTAAACCAGTAGCCTTCAAAACTAGTACCCTTTTTGCCTTGGTCAGTAGCGGCTCCGTCATCTAGCGCCATCTGGAAGGCATCCCTACACATCAGATAAATGTCAATAGAGTGATACTCAATCCTCACCAACAAAAGCACGCTCCAATTATGGTTGGGCTCGATATGTTGCCATTTGCCGCTTCCATTCTTCCAAACACTTGTTGTCTTTACCTCAGCAAGTGTATCGTATAACCACACATCTGAACCGGATTCTGAATAATTCTCGATACAATCGTATAGATATCTCAAAAATTCCTCCATCGCCGTTCCATTCGCATTACCTGTTGCGACAAAATTGGAGATCCAGTCGGGAGCACCGTTCCGAATATACCTAGCCACCATCGATTCACTTGGCTCTTTGTCGTCCCAAAAGCCCATACATGACAATATCCAACCTTCGCAAATAAACAATTCTGTTATGGAATTTCTGAAAAATAGGCTGGTAAAAAGAAACTGCTCTCTATTTAGAAGGGTTTCAATAATACACCCTTGTGTATGACATAGAGGTCCACGGGGGTTCTCAGATGGCCCTGCACAACGCTACCCTTGTGTAGGGCCCTTGTCTTAATCCATGTCCCAGAACGGATTTTCGTCATTTTGTTGAATTTGTAAATCTCGGTCGTAAACGAGGTACATTGTGTCAAATGTTTCGAAGCGATTGATGTCGTCAACCTTGTGCTGACGTTCAATTTTGCTGGTTGTGATTTTCTTCGTGAATTGGTTTCGATGATCTGGGATCAGGCCATTGAGCCGTTGATCTTTGAGTTCAGCCTCCTTCATCCAGACCTCGGTCTTGTCGCCTACTATCAGTTCAAAATCAACGCGGTCCTGAAGGGTGTATCCTCCGTCCGAAAAGAGACGGAGGCTCCAAGGACCCTGTTCTTGGCCGGGGAAGGTGGCGTTGCTGACGTCGATGTCTCTTAGGTAGTGCCAGCGGTCGCCGTGGTTGCGATCGTCCGCACTCGCCGGATAGAGACCCACCCACGCCTCGTTGTGCCCGGGAGGGTTGGTGATGCTGAATCGGACGGGTTGACGATGATTGAAGGACAGGACCTCAAGGCCGGTTGAAGCACCATCTGCGGTTCCTGTTCCCGCCACGGACGAGTACCCTTCGGTGGACCCCATCCGGATGACTGCGGTCACCGAAATGAACAGAATGAATGAGCCAATGCTAAAGATTACCGCACCCGGAATCAACATTGCGAGCCTGCCCTCACCCGTGGATATGGATCCGATGATGAGAAGCGGTAATCCCATGATGAACAAGGTTATGCCAACGCCCATCGTTTTGCCCGCTCTTCTCTTGGAGGATGAGGGAGCATTGGATTTGAATCCCATACTCAGGAGGACGAACAGGCTAACAAAGAACGTAAAGCCACCTATACCCATGAATATGGCGCCAGGAATGAGCATCCCAAGGACTTCCTTCTTCTCCTCGTTTTGAATCCACATGACGACCTCGCCACCATCGGAGTTTTGTGCCGTGATGGTGGTCGTGCCGGCCATGCAACCGTGGCATGCTCGTCCAATCTTGATGAGGTCTCTTCCATCGTGGTAGCGCAATTCGGGCCAAACGCCATCGTTGCTGTTGCAGCCATTCCCCTCGTGTGCAGTTTCGAGATAGAACACNTGTCGGGTTTCGTCTGGAGCGTTGACGCTCTGATACTCCGTCCACGGGTCAGACATCCAACTTCCCGAGTGGGTGGCGTTCACGATGATGTTTTCACAGTGGTCAAAGATGCCGTTGGAGTTGAAATCAACGGCGTTCCCCTCGACATAAATCGTCCACCCCAAATCGCCTTGCCCGTCGCCGTCTTCAATGTCCAAGGTTGCGGAGGTCATGCCGTCGCTGAGGCCCTCACCCAAACCGGCGATAAACAGAGGAATGCTCGGTGCGAGCAGAACCATACCGATGACCAAGGCGATGAATGCCGACCGCCGACTTGATTCCACAACGGCTGGGTCAGCCGGTTCGGCGGGCCTCACGTCGAAGTCTTTGCGTTCGTGAAGGGCGTGCCCTCCGTTGGAGAACACTCGTATGCTCCAGGAGCCTGCTGCCCGCTTGGGGAACGACACGTTGTTGACATCGACGTTGCGAAGCCATTTCCATCGGTTGTTTTCCGCCCCATGGTCCTGATCGCTTGCGTTCGGCGGGTAGATGCCGACCCAAGCATCGTGGTTGGTTGGAGGGTTGTTGATTTTGAAACGAACGGGTTTCTTGGTCACGGCTTCCAGAATTTCAATCGATTCNCTNGCTGGTGATACCGCCTTGCTTGAAAGGATTTTATTCGCTGAGTGGATGGTGATCTCTTTTCGCTCAACCAGCGTGTAACCTCCGTCTGAAAAGACACGTATGCTCCAATCGCCTGCAGCCAACTCCCCGTTGGACAAGGATACGTTGTTGACATCAACATCCCTGATGAATTTCCACCGAGGCGGTGCCCCGTGATCCTGATCGCTTGCACCCGTAGGATAGATGCCCACCCATGCTTCGTTGTGGTTTGGGGGGTCGTTCAGTCTGAAGCGGACAGGTTGACCGGGCACGGCCTCCAGCACCTGAATTGCTTCGTCTGAAGCAGACGTGGAGGTACGGCCGGTGTTGAGGTGGCGTTGTATTCGAGTAGCGGCGGCGGATACTTGCCGGGTAGCGGCCTGCGGCACGAACTGGATGTCTTCCCAGCCGCCGGGTGGTGCACGATCCCGGTTCCACTGTACCGTGCCATCGGCCTGCGCGCTCAGGTATTTTCCGTGAACGGACTTCAAATGGAGAAAGTCGTGTGCATCTCCCGGGGTTGAACCCGGCCGGGTTTCAACCGTAAACTCCTCCCAGCCGCCGGGTGGCGCATGTTCCCGATTAATTTGCACGGTCCCATCGGGTTGAGCTGAAACGTACTTCCCGTGCGTACTTCTGAGCGTAATTTTTCGCCCATCCCGCTCACCCATTTCGAAAAATTCCCAGTCGTTTGCGACGGTACGATTCCACTCAGCACGACCATCGGGTTGCGCGCTCAGGTATTTGCCGTGGACGCTCTTGAGAGCTATTTTTGCACCATCATGGCGGACGGATTGATTTCCTGTTGAAGGTTTACTGGCGTTTCCTTCGTAAACGGCTTTGTTGCCGTCACGATGCCAAGCGATGTTTCCATTCGCCTGAATTGTACCCGTGGAGCCGAACTCAGGAACCTTCACCTCGTTGCCTTCCACGTACCACGTCACATCCCCTGTCAGGTCCCCCGTTGCTGTGAATTCGTTCTTGGCCCTTGTCTTCCGTTCATCCCGGTGAACTCTTGCGCGCTCAATCAAACTCCCGTCTGCGAGCTCCATTCGGTACCACCCTGTGTTCAAAGGTGTGGCGTCTCTGGAATTTTCATCCGNTATTGAAACGGATTCCATTTTTATTTTGAATCTCCGGTGGGATCCAGCATTGTTCCATGTTCTGGTTCCTAGAGGTGGACCGCCTGAACTCGGTGGTTCGATCCAACCACCTCGAAACCAATCATTCGTTCCGTCTTGAGAACGGTCATCCAAACTCCATGAGGGGCCGCCCCCCGAATTCGCATTGTAGAAATACAGCATGCACCCTGAGTTGTTTTTGTACCATGGTTTTCCATTCTTTTCGTAACTTTGAGTCGTGTACACTCCGTTGTATTTTGGTAATGGGTGCTCCGAAACGAGGATATTTTCCCCTCGAGGCATGTTCACNNGTTNTCCATACTCCAGCGGAAAATAAACATGCCCCTATCCATTCTTGATTCNAATNGNCATTCAGAGCTGCACCAGGTCAAAACCACGGGAAGTTCCCTCGACGGAGGTGGTGATGAAGGCGTATCCAGTTCGCNGCCCGAGTCCTTCCTCTNAGGAGAAGCTGGCGCCGCCACCACATGTATAAACCGCATGAGCGAGGANGCGTTGTTCCCATGCGACTCGAATGGCCCGTGTACGTGTTCACCGCATGCGTGTTTCTTGCCTTCGCCCTCGGCGTCCAGTTCCTGAACCTCGGCACCGGTGCGGTCGTCGGGCTGTTCCTTCTGCTGACCGTCGCTTATGCGTGGGTGGCTTATGTGATGGTCAAGCAAAAAGCCGTGCTCGAACTTCATGCCTACCTTCCCTGCACCAACTGCGGAGCACTCACGCCCACGCAAGGGAGGCACTGCATGGCGTGCGGTCATCAACAGCGCGAATGAATTCACCGCATGCAGACAACACGAATGCCGCTGGACGGATTCACTTGTCGACAAACCACAGTCCTGGGGCCAGACTGGCCATGTAGAAACCGATGCTCGCAAAGCCCAACACGCTGAAACTTTCGCCGAGGATATCAAGCGTTCCGAGGACCGCTGCCACGATGAACAGGCCAAAATAGGCGAAATGGAGAACGGCGAGGATTTTGATGGCGCCCTTCTTTGTGGCGATCAGCACGCACGCTACAATCGCCGACAACAAATACACGAGCGGGGAAAAAACGAGCATGGCAGCGGCGATGAAGAACATGATTCCACCGAAGCCCAAGCCAGCGTCGCCCTCACCGCCCCCATCGTCTCCCGAGGCGTCACCGTCAAGTTCTCCGGCCGCTTCAAGCGCATCGCCAATGAAACCGATGAGTTCACCACCGGAAACACCGACGCCAAAGATGCTGACGTACGGCATGAGGAGCGACAGGAAGATCAGTCCGACACCAATCCATGGGACGATCTTGGTTTTGGATTGCTCAGCCATCGGGGCGGTCGCAATGAAACCGGCGCTGTTCGCCATCTGAGGTTGTTCGTACACCGCAGAGGGTTGAGGCTGGGCCACAACAGCGGGCGGTTGATTTGCTGGAATCCACTCGGTTCCGTTCCACATCCACTGGCCGTCTTCGCTTAGTTGCACGGTTATGCATGTGGGGTAGACTACATAAAGTGGCTGGAAGCAAATCATCGGTTAATGTTCACGACAAACGCTGGACGGCGGCAATGACACCGGGTCGCCCGTCTTCAGTAGGACTTGGCGAGCAGCACGCGCCGGGTCGTCATTTCACCGGTCATGTGGCAGGGCCGCTCCGATTCGTACGGGTCGGTTGCATCGCCGAGGAAGGAAAGGCCCGTCGTGCGCTCAATGACTTCTGCGTGGGCGTCGGAACCGTCGAAGGCCAGTTCGTAAATGTGGCCGTCGTTGACTTCCCCGTCCATGGTCCAATGACCGTCCTGTTCCGTGAACGCAGGCAAGGGTTGGACGACGTCGTCCATGTGCTGAGATGCACGAGCGCGCAACTCATCGCTGATTTCGTCCAGGACTCGATGGCATTCGTCAACGATGGAGTCCATCGGCAGCGGTTCTTTCCCACCGGTTCGACGAGCGGCAAAAGCGGTTCCTTGTGCGATGTCTCGAGGTCCGATGTCCAAGCGAAGTGGAACGCCCTTGATCTCCCAGTCGTAGTACTTCTGCCCGGGGTGGAGGTCGCGGTCGTCAACCTTGACCCGAAGGCCGCGAGAACGAAGCTGCTCGGCGACTTCGTGGGCTGCGGCCACCGTGTCCACCTCCAGGTTCTTGCGAATCATCGGGCAAATGACGACTTGGAAGGGAGCGATCTTTGGTGGCATGATCAGGCCGTTCTCATCGCCGTGCATACCCACAACGGCCCCCAAGAGTCGCTCCGACATGCCGTAGGTCGTTTGGTGGCAGAAGGCCTGCTTGGCTTCCAAATCCTCGTACGTCACATCAAACGCCTTGGCCCACTGGTCTCGGTAGTGATGGCATGAGGCGACCTGCAGCGTTCGCCCGTTGGGCATCACGGCATCGATACCAATGGTGTACCACGCACCCGGAAAGGTGTCCCAAACGGGTCGCTTGGCCTTGATGATGGGCAAGCAGAGGTCGTGCATGAGACGGTCAACGATGTCCAAATCCTCTGCGATTTGCCGGCTTGCGTCTTCTTCGTCAACGTGGGCGGTGTGCGCCTCAAAGAAATGAATCTCCCGAACCCGGATGAACGAACGCGTCTGTTTGGTTTCGTAACGAAAGGTGTTGACCATCTGGTAGATTTTCAGAGGGAGGTCCTTGTGGGAACGAATCCACAGGGGAAACATCGTGTACATGGCGGTCTCGGAGGTCGGACGAAGGAACATGGGGATGTCCAAATCGTTCTCTCCTGCATGCTTCACCCAATACACTTCTTTCTTGAACCCACCCTCTTCGTCGTCGTCCCGGAGGTCGTCGGGGTCGACACCTTCCTCACGGGCTCGCTTGAGACGGGCCACCAAGGCGTTTTCTTTCTCGAGCAGGTTTTCAGGGATGAGTAAGGGAAAGTTTACTTCCTCGTGATTGGTTCGTTCCATTTCTGCGTGCGTGAGCGCATCGATGAGTTTCATGGTCTTCCATCCGTAAGGACGCCAGACGTCCATGCCTTTGATCGGATAGCGTTTGTCGACCAGCTCAGCGGCTTCAACGATGAATGGATACCATTCGTTGAAATTCTCGCTCTTCGAGGGGATGCCTCGCTTCGCTTTGCGCTGGCTCATGGTTCACGGGCGGACTTCGGTTTCATCAAGATGACGCTTCTTCCTGCCCCGCATCGCCGGACTTGCCCACGGTCAAGAGTGCGACAACCGCTGCGCCGCACCAGACCACTTCAAGGACAAAAAAAGCCCATTCGCTGATCAAGAACGCACGAACACCGAGCAAACCGGCACCGACGGCCATCAGGAGCAGGTAGACGGTTTGTTTGCTGTGAAGCACGTTGCGTGTTTCCAGCAAAAACGCCAGCAGAATGCACAGCATGCCGACATAGGCAATCGCTTCGGATGCAATGCCGTCGGGCGACATCGGACTCACTTCCTGCGCATGAAGACGAACAACCCACCGATGAGAACAACAAGCGCAACGATGTCGGGAATTCCAATCCCGCCCACGGTACCGCCCACGCCGCTCATGCTCTCGGACAGGATTGAATACGACCAGCCGTCGGATTCGGCAAGTTTGTGCGGGCTCATCAAGTTCAGGCGGGTTTGTTCGGGCCCTCGACACGTGCCGGTTTCGCACATGCTCTCAAACAGGCTTGAGAAGAGACCGAAGATGTTGACGATCACAAGCGTCAAACCGACGCCAAGCACGGCAACCACTGGGCGTCGTTTCGTGGATGGAACCGGCGGCATGTCCAACCCCATGCCTGGAAGAGGGAGGGGCAGTTCGGGAGTGGCCATGACCTCGGGTGCGATGACCTCAACCAGCATGTCCGTGGGCGGCGCCACCTCGGTGACCGCTTGTGTGGGGGCGCCTGCTGGGGCGGCATCTCGTGGTTTGACGGGTTGGACAGCTGCGATCTTGATTCCGTAAAGCCGATCAGCCAGGCTTGCAAGGGTTGGGTCGTCGGCCAGTTCAGCGGGGTCGACGTCGCCGTCCAACAGCTGTTGAAGTCGGTCCTGGAGCGACGTCATTGGCAAGCCTCCTTGTGTGTGCGTGTGCGCCTCACTTCAAGAAGCCTCCTTTCGGGTTTCAGGTGAAAACAACGCGCATCATGCTTCTTCGGTGTACTTGTTGATGAGGTCTTGGCTGACCAAGGCGCCCCCGCAGTGCGGGCATCGGTCGGCCCCACCGAGTTGAGTTGGCCGAATGGCCAACACCGCCAAACAGGACGGGCAGGCGGCCAGCATTTCACCGTCTTCAAGATCAAACGACTCCATGGGCGTCTTCCTCAGATAGCCCGACCGATAACCGGGATGCCAGTGAAAGATGGCTCGACGAGCGGAACCCAGTGAAGCCCATCCCATGAGGAAAACAAAGAGCAGGCCCGTGAAGTATCCCACCAACACGGCTTGGATGAGGTTGATGAGGGCAAGAAGACCAAACATCAGGCTTGCCAAAAACAGGATTGATACGGCCGGCCAGTACGCCCACGGTTTGCGGTTGCGGTAGCCACCGTAGATGTAGAGGGTGGTGAACACGCCGGTTGCGAGGAACACCGTGCCGCCGGTGCCCTGAAGCATGTTCATGGACGCCAGCGCCGTTGCGAGAAGATAGACCACGATGGCACCGTCAACGAGAACGATGAAACTCGTGCCCCGGTGGATGTGCGCCACCGGGTCGTTTCCGGTGGCTGTGGTGGGTGCGGAACCCGCCAGCACCATCTCGTCTGCACGGCTGTTGGACACAAATCACCCTTGATTGAGGGGCATTTGAATCATTTGTTTTCGCTCGTGCCGAGAAGCGAAGGTGTCTTGACGGTCTGCAGGGTCGCCGAACCATGGCCCTGCGCGACACGGACGTGGAACCAAGAGGTTCCTCGCTCAAGAACCGCCGCGTTGTGTTGGGCGTCACGGGCGGCATTGCGGCGGTCGAGACCGTCCGACTTGCCAGGGCGTTGCGCCGGGAAGGAGCGGACCTCCTGGTCATCATGACGCCGTCCGCACAACGCATCATCACGCCTCTGGCCGTTCGTTGGGCGTCGCAAGCAGAGGTCATCACCGATTGGGACGGCGACCTGACGGCACTGAACAACGCCGATGCTGTCCTTGTCGCTCCAGCAACACGCGACGTCTTGGCCAGCCACGTTCACGGTCTGCAGCACGGCCCACTGATGATGGCGCTTTCCGTTGCTCGGTCGCGAACGACCCCCACGCTCTTTGCTCCAAGCATGCACGTCGACCTCGCCAACGACCCGGTGACCGATGACCTGGTTGAAGCCGTTCGAGCCCAAGGTGCGCACGTGTTTTGGGGCCCAGAGGAGGAAGGAAAACGAAAGACACCTTCCGTGGAACGCCTGGTCGCCGAAACGGCGCATGCCGTGAACCGAAACCGGCCGAATCGTCGGAACGTCGTCGTCACGCTCGGCGCAACCCGGTCGGCCATCGACGACGTGCGACACGTGCAGAACACCAGTTCGGGAGCGACCGGTTGGTCCATCGCCGACCACTTGCACAAGCACGGACACGACGTGACGTGCGTGGCTGGTATCACCAGCGAGGCGGCCCCGGAGTGGTTGCCCCTGGTTCTTCGGTGCCCCACACCGGAGGCGATGCTCAAGGAATGCCTCGCATTGAGCAACGATTCCATCGAGGCGTGGATTCATGCCGCAGCCGTTCTGGACTACGTGGTTGAGGCACCCGCTGAAGGCAAGTTGGCCAGTCAGCAAGGCACCCTCACGTTGCCGCTGATCGAAAGCCCAAAACACATCATGGAACTCAAAGATGCGTGCGCCTCAGCGGTTCGAATTGGTTTCAAACTGGAGTCCGGCGTCAAACAAACGGACCTCATTCACCGGGCGTACGCTCAAATCAAAAAAGCCGACATGACGGCGGTCGTGGCCAATCGCCTCGAAGACCTCGGTGTTGATGGAAAACCGCGCGGCTACCTCGTGGACCGGCAGGGCTCTCACTTCGTTCTGGAGACCATGGAGCATCTGAACGACGCTGTTCAAACCCTTGTTGAACGAGGACCGGAGGCGTGAGAATGCGGCGATTTGCGGTGGTTGGCCACCGTGCCATGTCAAAAGGAAAGTTGCCCCTCAACGACCTCGCAAGCGGTGCTGGTCGAATGGACGTGTTGATTCGGGCGCTCATGGCGTGTTTGCTGACCAGTCATGGGTTGCGCCGAGACACGCAGGTTGTGTTGCATTTGATGGGCGGACCCGGCCCACCTCGCCGGATAAAATTTGACGGACACACCCTCAAGGGTTTACACGCTGAAGAGCGTTCTATAGCCGGAACCATTGCGAAGGTGATCGCCACCCCACTGCCCCCCGTTGGCCACTGGCAACCCATCACGGCGGGAATCACCCACAGCGGGGGCGACCTTGCCTTCACGCTGCGAGAATGGTCCAGCGGACCCACGGTCGTCCTCGACGCAGAAGCCCCTCGGCTGTGGTCTGACGAGGCGGTTCTGGACCAGGATGGAGCGTCCAACGGCATCACCGTCAATTTCGTNCTCAGCGACGACCAGCCACTGAACGAAGTGGGTGGAGGAGACGTGCTTCGACGCTCGCTTGGCTCAACGTGGCTGCAAGGTCATATGGCCATCGCCATCGTTCATTTCCTTCTGGACGAAGGGGTTGAACTCACGATTTAATCAGCCAGCGAGGCAAGCCGTCAACCGTATCGTGGAGGGCATGAGCCAGCAAGGTTTCATCCATGGCGAAGGGGTGGCTTTGCGGCCACACTGCGAGGCAGGAGAGGCTCGCTTTGTTTTCCTCAACCGCATCGCAATCGCCGGCTTGAACCATCGAGTGATCCACCGATGCGGCTCCAATCGTGAACGTGGCCGTTGCATCGTCGCCACGGTCGCCAAACCGAACGGCGTTGCGGTACCATCGCACACCCAATCGTGTGGTGGCCCATGAGCCGTTCCATGACGCAGGAGCGTTGATGTTGAGCATCAAATCACCGTTGCAAAACGCATTCAGCAAGGCGCGTTCGGGATGATCACGCCACGGCTCGTCGGCGGATGGTTTCGGCCACGTGGTGAAGTAGGTCGTCTCGAGCGCGCCTTTTGGTCGTGCGAGGTTCCCTGCTTTGACCGGCAGAACGGCTGCTGCAGCGGCCACGATGTCGAGGGTGGCCTCAACAGCTCGCTCCATCCCCACCGGGTCGAAGGACGTGAAGGAGGCGGCGATGGCGGGGACACCGTAGAGACCTGCCTCCCGTGCGGCACCCATGGTTCCGCTGTGATAGGAATCCTGCGAGAGGTTCGGACCCAAGTTCACCCCTGAGACCACCATTTGCGGATGGACGCCCGGCACGAGGTGGTCAAGCCCTCCATCGAGTGCGACGATCATCGTGTCACACGGTGTGCCGTCCAATTCAAACAGGTGAACCGGCGTTGTGTGGGGATTCAATCCCCAACGTTCGACCAAGTCATCGCGCGGGCGGTACGCCATGGGTTTCATCAAATTGATGCGCATGCCCGTCGCTGAATGATTACCGCTGGGCGCCAGCACGGCCACGGGGTAGCCCTCGTCATGCAGCGCCTTCACCAGCGTTTCGAGCCCCACGGCTTCAATGCCGTCGTCGTTGGTCAACAGCAGCCAACCGCGTTCCTGAGCCATGTTGAACCCTCACGACGGGTTGTTTTGATTGTTCGCTTCCGTCAATGAAGCCCGCTCAGACGCAACGACGACCGTGCACAGACCGGCCATCAGCACCAAACCTCCCAGTCGTGTCCAAAAGCCCGGTACGCCCGTGTCAAAAAACACCCATCCAATGATGGAACCCAACACGGGTTCCATGGTCACTGAAATGGACACGACAAGCGGTGAAATGTAGCGCAGGCACGTGTTCAGCCCGGTATGACCCAGAAGACCAGCGAAGAGTGCCAGCGCCAAAAACGTCGGAAAATAAACCGGGTCAACCCAACCGACCGCTCCAAAGTCGGCCAGCGTTGGTTCCATCAACCACGAACCGACAAGCAACAGGAGCGCACCAATGAGCGTCACGGGGAATGCGTACACGAAGATGGGCATCCAGGTCCGAAGGATTCGGCCGACGACGATGTATCCGACCACAAACACGGCGGCTGCAAACGCAAGAGCGTCTCCGTACACGGTTGCGATTTGATCCCCCTGATCGGAACCCGTGTCCAGAAGCGTNACACCGGCGCCGACGAAACAGATCACCGCCCCGACCGTTTCTGCCTTCAATGGGCGACGCACCTGGGCGACAAACGGAGCCAGCACCGCCATGCCCATCACGATGACCAGCGGATGGGCCGTGACGAAGAGCAAGGAGTGCGTGAGCGTTGTCTCGCCGAGGCTGGCCACCCATGCACCAAAATGCGCAGCCAACGCCGCACCGCTGGCGAGCAACAGCAACATTGTTCGTCGGGTCTTGAGTTGTTCCATGACAGCCGGTTCTTCACCGTTCAGCTGATTGAGGAAAAAAGGAAACAGCACGATGGCGGTCAACTGCAACCTCCATGAGGCCCGCAAGAGGGGTGGGACGTCGTCGACGGACTGGAAGAGGGCCCCCGCACTTGAAACACCGAAAACAGCCGCAACGAGCAAGGCCCAAACCCAGGGTGGGGTATTGGAAGGCGCCATGGGCTCACGCTCAATCTTCTGCCTGCAAATCGTACACCGACTTTGGAGCACCGATCACACCGGCGCGCTTGAACAACAGGTAAATGGCGGCACCAACGATCACGTTGATGAGGATTAAACTGGCCATTCGGATGCTGTACCACACCATCGAATCACCAAAGTTCTCCACGCCCATCACCGTGCTGAGTGACCCGTCCTCGTTGTACCAGAGTGAATCGACAAAGGAGAGAATGCTTGATTCCGTACCAAAGAAGGCTTCGCCCGTGAGCAGCCCTGCTGCGACCATGAAGGTGCTGAGCAAAATGAGCGCCCGTTCTTTTTCGGCAACGGTGGTGCCTTCCTTCGCCTTGAGGGCGTCAATTCTGGGTTGGAGTTTTTTGTCTTCCCATCGGTCCCGAGCGACACCACCGATGAGCATTGGAAGCGTGTGCGGGACGTCGAGGTACATGCCCAATCCAAACGAGGTTCCCATCCCTGTGGCCCACTCGACGAACATGCCGAGGCAAAAGCCCAGCGCGAGGAGAACGAGGTCACCCTGGCCCTCAGCGAAAATCACCGAGAACGTTGCAAATGCGTTGGCCTGAGGAGCGATGAGTTGAATTCGACCCTCCGCCAGTTGGATGGAAAGGAAGATGGCGACGCCAGCACCGATGATGGCGCCCGGAACCACACCCATGATGTTTCCTTTGGAGATGTGGTAAGGTCGGTTTCCGATGTACAGGCTGTTCTTGTAATCCCCGATGACGGTACCGGACATCGAAATGGCTGAGCCAAACACCGTGGTACCGACCAAGCCAAGCAGAACAGCGTCTTGGGTGTTGAGAGCGAGAAGGTCTTGGGCGTTGAGGAACACCCCGAGCAACATCAAGAGGACGATGAAGGACGTCCCCGAGACGGGCTCAATGCCGGTTTCTCCCATCACGCGCACGGCGATGGCGCCAAGCATGAACGTCGTCAAAATAAGAACGAGCGCAAAGACGAGGGCCGCCAGGGGCGAGAAGCCACCGATGCTGAAAATGAGGATCATGGCAAAGAAGGTGATGCCCATGAAGATGGGGATGTGCTTCAGCGGCCATTCGTACCAGCCTTTACCGGGCATGTATTCTTGGCTGCCGTCACCCTTGAACGCAGCACCGATGTCCGTGAAGATGTTCGCAAAGGTCCTCCACATCTTTGCAAGTCCAAACATGCCGCCACCCACGATGGCGCCGATGGCGATGGTACGAACCGTCTTCGCAAACGCAATCATCTGGAGCGATGCAGAACCACCGCTGGCGTAATCCTGGATCGGGATGTTGGCTTGCTGGGTTGCGTCGTAGATGGGGACGTTCATGAACACCGCGAGTGGAACGAGGAAGAACCAACCGACGATGGTTCCAAGGTTGACGAGAAACGCAACGCGGGTCTTCATGAACCACCCGATGGCGAACATCGACGGTGTGAGGGCGACACCGACGTAGGTGTAGGCGAAGGGGTTCCACGCGGTGTCCTCAGACCAGTGGGTCTGTTTCAGAGAAATGCCGCCCTCGGTGCCCGAAGGCTGGTGGATTTTGCCGTAGGAATAAAACGATGCCAATCCAATGTCGCCAACGTGAAGGGATTGAGCGATGTAGTCAAGGAGCGCAACCTTTCGGTCACTCAGCCAGATAAGTGGATACTCCACGAGGAACAAGCCAACCATGGTGAGGACCGTCCAAATCCCGATCGTTTTGAGCGAATCTCGTGCATGCTCAACGGCGCCCGTGCTGACGTCGGAGGAGATGTCCAACATCTTCAGCGTGGCTTCAAAACCGGGCAGGGGAAGCGGGTCCTCAACCAGCCACACGCGTCTGAAAATGATGAAGTACATGACACCGAGGAACCCAGCAAACATGGAAGCGACGATGCCAATGAAGGCCAGCGTGAACGCTTCACCGTCATCGAGCGTCACCAACGGACCATCGGCCAGGGCGTACGCCGGCTGACTCGCAAGGAGAAAGATGGCAGGAAAGGTGAAGATGAACCCCGTGGAGGCGTGCGTGGCACCCGTCGTTGCGGACGTGGCGATGTTCACCTCAGAAGGCGACCACTTCAGTGCCATGCCCAGAAGATAAGCGATGTACCAGGCCGCTGAAATGGCAAGCCCGAGCTTGAGGCCGATGTAGGCTGTGACGCCGGAGAAGACCGCACCGATACCGATGCCGATCAGAACCTTGGGCGTGTTCCAGTGGGATACTTCAAACGATTCTTCGAGGTTTTTCTCCTCCAGGTACTGCTCGAGAACACCGGTGTTGAGGTTGTTGTACATCTCGTCGTCGAGCCAAGTCAAGGTGCCGGCTTCAATCGCTTTGAGACCCTGCGGGGTTATCGGCTGTCTGTACGCCGATTTCGATACGGTTTTTTCACCTTGTGCATCGATTTTCGACAACCCAACCACCCGCGACGCCGCAGCGCCGTGTTCATCGGTTGCGATGGCACTTCATGACGGTTGCGATGCTTATGCCGTGGCCGAATCCAGTTGTCGGTTGCGTTCGTCTTCTGCACGGGCGACGGCGATGCCGTCCTCCACGTCGACTCGACGGAGCATGATGGCGCCGGCCACGATGAGCAGGGAGATGGCAAAGATTCCGACCCGTGAATCAAACCAGACGGTCATGACCGAGTAGATCAGCGGGCCGAGCAGCGCCGCCACTTTACCGAAGAAGCCAAAGAAACCGAAGAATTCAGCAGAGCGGGTTTCGGGCACCATCTGCCCGAACATCGAACGGGCAAGACCCTGCGAACCGCCAAGGAGTGCACCGCCAAACACACCCAGCAGCAGGAACTGGAAGAAGACGGGCATGCCAAGTGGAGCCCAGACGTACGTTCTGGCGGTTTCAGGGATGAAGTCCAGCATGCCATCGCCAAGGCTGGTTGGGTGGTCAACACCCAAGCCTGTTTGCTCTGCGACGGACCCGTCACCGACGATGCTGAACGAAAACCTTGATTCGTCCATTGTTGCTTGGAGTTCAGCGATGTTCTCGTCGGTAAGGTTGACGTTGATGGGTATTGCGTCGCCGTCGTCGTCAAACGCCCACTCCATCGCCTCGCCGAGTTTGTAATCCTCGTTGATTTGAACCGGCAAAATGGACCTGTATTGCAGCGCCCACTGCTGCTCGTCGTCCTCGGGAAGCGCTGCAATGGGGTTTACGCCCTCACGAGCAACGACTTCGTAGGTTCCGTTGGTCGCATCCCACGTGTACTGGATGTCGTATTCTTCGTGGTTTTCAAGCTCGAGGGGTGCGAAGGAAAGCGCACCGACGATCACAAAGCACCAGCACACCAGGGAAAACTGGAGCGCACGTTTGGTTCCCCATTTTTCAGCAAGTTTCGTGAAACCAATGGCCGCTGGAGCGGCGACGAATTGGATGATGAGAATGGTCAGGATGAGCCCGACGGTGGTCAATCCCAGCACAACGATGCCAAACACACCGGCAAGGGCGGTGACCGAGTTGATGCCGTCGATGAAACAGAAGTAGGCGAGCATGTAGAAGAAGAGAGTGCGGAAACTCTTGATGTCAGCGAGGGTCGCTTTGACTTCGCTGAGGGCCATTTTTGTCGAATCGATCAACCCCTTGGGCTCCATCTCGTTCTCGATGTGCGGCTCAGGCACCAAGCGGAACGTCATTTGAGCGAACCCAAGCCACCAGATGCCCGAGGTGGCCATGGCGAATGGAATCACCCATCCTTGACCGGGGAGGCCCATCACAAGCGCAAGGTGGACCACCAGCAGCAGCCCGCCGCCGAGGTAGCCCGCAGCAAACGCTTTGTTTGAGATGGCGTCCATCTCCGAATCGTCGCCCATGTGCGGCAGCAACGCGTTGTAAAACACCCCGGCACCGTTCAACCCTACGTTGGCCGTCATGAACATGATGAGGGCCCAGATCCACCCCAACGACACACCGAGGTAGGGCGAGAGAGCAAGAAGAACACAAGAAACTGCACCGAGCCAGGTGAGTATCTTGAGCCACCAGATTTTGATCATGCGCCGGTCGGCGATCACGCCNAGGGACGGGGCGCAAATCGCCACGAGAAGGGCGCCGATCATCACGGCTGCTGAATACATGGCGTCGGCGGTCCATTCGCTGCCCAGAAGCTTCGTGGAGATGCCGTTGGCCTCGGCAAAGAGGTAAGCAAACCACGCTGGGAAAATGGCCGTTGTCACCGAGGTCTCGAAGGCGCTTTTTCCCCAGTCGTATGCGCAATAACCTCGTACGCGTTGGTCTTTGTCTGCAACCACTGCCGTTCCTTCCATGGAAGAGCATGGCTCAATCGCCTTATCAATTCATACCCGCCGCAGCGCCAAAGCACCGCCATAAGTTGACGGGTTGATGGGAGCCGTCAATGGTCTCGAATGATGATGTAGCGGCCAAGCGCTTCCTGCCACATGATTTTCTGCCCGGCCTCGATGTTCATGGCGGAGTCCTCACCGGGCATGGGGAGGATCATCATGGAATAGTCTCGATCGTTCATGGCGTGGACTTCGCTGCCTTCGATGTGGGTGACCGTGGCCGTCCCTTTCTCGATCATGGGCACGTTGATGGAATCCGTGACCGTTCCGACGTGGGAGATTTTCTTGCCGGTGAAAATGCTTTCCAACGAAAGACGGGCTTTGGCCGAACCGTGCTTGCCGGGTTTGGATTTTGAGATGCTCAAAATCTTGTACGCTTCGTCGTCGACGACGCAAAATCGGCCAACTTTCAGGGTTCGAATCTCAACACGGTCGGTGCCCGGCATGGTATCACTCATGATGCTGTCCGGGTGTTGGCTTATCACCCTTCGCCCGAAAGAAACTGGATTCTCACAAATCCCGAACGTCAAACCGTTGGCCTGACTGTTCAACGCCGTGAGCGGTGATGAGCCCGAACAAGGACGCTGCCACCGTGTCTGGATCGGCGAGTTGACCGTCCTTGTGGTAGTTGACAAAATTCTCACGAAGCGGGAAATCCTCCGCAGCCGCCGACCGAATGGTGTTCTGCATTGCCGTATCGACGATGCCCGGTGCAACGGAGACGGCGGTGATGTTGTGCTGTGCACCTTCCTCGGCGAGGCAGCGGGTCCACATGTCAAGTCCTGCTTTGGCCGTGCAATAGGCGGACCACGAGGCAAGCGGTCGCATCGCAGCGCCGCTGGAAATGGTTGTGACGCGAGTGTGGTTGGGCCTTTCCAAGAGCGGTGACAGCGCCTGCGTAAGGTGTTGCACACCGACGAGGTTGACCATCATGGAGCGTGCCCAGTCGGACGCATCGGACTTGAGCAACGGCTTGATGGGGTGAATGTCGCCTGCGTTGTGAATCAAACCGTCCAGACGGTCGCACGAGGTCAAAACCGTGTTGGCTGCGTCCTCAATGTGCGCCGGAACGCCCAGGTCGCAGGCCACAGCAAAGGAGGCACCAGCGTGCTGTTGCACGTCCGCAAGCGCCTGTGCGAGTTCTTCACTCTCACGTGCGAGCAAGACAACCGTCGCTCCAGCCTTTGCAAGTTCCATGGAAACCGACCGACCGATGCCCTTCGAAGCGCCCGTGACCACGTAGATTTGACCGTTGAGCTGCGCCATGCAATCACCTCAGTAGGTGTAGAACCCTTGTCCTGATTTACGCCCGAGTTTGCCCTCGTCAACCATTTGAATCAAGAGAGGAGCCGGAGCGTACTTTTCGGTACCGAACCCCTCGTGGAGGACGTTCATGATGTGGAGCACCGTGTCGTTCCCAATGAGGTCGGAAAGCGCCAACGGTCCGATGGGGTGATTCATACCGAGTTTCATGATGCCGTCGATGGCCTCGGGCTCGGCGACCCCCTCCTGCAGCGTGAGGATGGCTTCGTTGATCATCGGGCAGAGGATGCGATTCGAAACAAAACCCGGAGCATCGTTGCACGAAAGAGCCGTCTTACCCATCGTTTCAGCAGCTTCAACAACCGCGCTGTTGGTGGCTTCACTGGTTTGGGCCCCGTTGATGATTTCAACGAGTTTCATGATGGGAACGGGGTTCATGAAATGCATGCCAATGACCTTCTCGGGCCGCTGTGTGGAGGCGGCAATGGTCGTGATGGAGATGGAGGAAGTGTTGGACGCCAGAATGGTCTCCGGCTTGCAGATGCTGTCAAGTTCGGTGAAGATGTCCTGCTTGAGGGAGAGAACCTCGGGCACGGCTTCCACGACGAGGTCGCAATCGGCGCACATGCTCCGTTCGGTACCGGTATTGATGCGGGCCAAGGCTGCGTCTGCGTCGGCCTGCGTCATGCGCTCTTTGCTGACGAGTTTGCCCAGTGAGAATTGGATGGTGCCGAGTCCTTTTTCCACGTACTCATCCTTGATGTCGATCATCACGACGTCGTAGCCCGCACATGCGGCCACCTGTGCTATGCCGTTGCCCATCTGTCCTGCACCGATCACGCCAATGGTCTGAATCATGTTCTCACCTGCAGGTAAATCCAAAGACAAACCGTTCATGAAGATGCGTATTCGTTTGGACGGCGGCTGCGTCCTCATTCCAACGCTCTGGCCGTTGTCCTCATGTGTTGCATGTGGGTCTTCGTCAGAGCAACAATCCGCGCCACGCCCTTCTTCACGTACAGATGAGAGTAGCCCGACTCGGATTCGAACCGAGGTCGGCGGGACCAAAACCCGCCATGATGGACCCCTACACTATCGGGCTGTGTGTTTCAACCGGAGCGGTGCCGCTTTTTGTTTCTGTCGGCATTGCCGTCAGCGCAGGAGTTCATGGTCGCCCAGTGTTTTGCGAGCGCTCTCAATGAACGAAGCGAGGTCGAGGTCGGTTCGTTCCATGTACACCCTGGCCTGAAGCGCCATGTCGAGTTTGTCAAGGGAACGCACAAACACCGCTTCGGGGGTCGATTGCGCCTCGTACTCGTCGAACAAACCCAACCACTCGGGCGCGAGTTGTTCCATCGCCTTCCGCTCGTCCTCGGCCTTGGTCGTCCGGTCGTCGTGCGGTGTCAAGTCGCCGACGATCACTTCGGGAAGGTCGTGAACCAGGCAGAGTTTCAGCACGTGCTCGAGGTTGAGATTGTCAGGGCAGAGTTTCAGAGCAAGGACGGCCATGCCCCACGAGTGAGCAGCCACTGACTCAGGGTTTGGAACACCTGCATTCACCCACCCCTGCCGAGCCACGTCCTTGAGGCCCAAGTACGCCATGAGCAGGTCTCGCATGGGGATGGCTTGAAGCGCGGGTTGAAAACCTCACCTGCCCGACAAGCACCATGAGCGGCAGAATCCCGGAGTGGTGGCAAGCCGCTCACGACCATTTGGCTGAGGATGCCCTTTTGGGACCTGTGGTCGCCCAGTTCGGTCCCGACGGCATCACGAGTCGAGACGATTTGTTCCAGACGCTCGTCCGGTCGATCGTCGGTCAGCAAATTTCCGTTCTCGCCGCCGATGCAATCTGGGGGCGCCTGGTCGCCCATCTGGGCGAGGTAACCCCCGAAGCGGTGCTTCAAACCGACCAGGCCAGCATCGCCGCATGCGGCGTGACCCGGCCAAAGGCATCCTACATTCACGGTCTTGCCGAACAGGCGGACCACCTCATGGAGCAGCCCTGGGAGACGATGAGTGACGACGCCATCATGAAGCATCTCGTCAAGTTTCGGGGCGTTGGACCGTGGACCGCCGAAATGCTGCTCATGTTTCACTTCTTACGACCCGACGTCTTCAGTCTGGGCGACATCGGATTGATTCGGGGCACTCAACGGCTGGTTCCCGAGGCTGAAACCAAAGAGGCCGTTGGTGAAATTGCGGAACGGTGGCGACCCTACCGGACCGCTGCAGCGTGGTACCTTTGGCGCATCTTGGACCCAGTCCCAGTGGAGTACTGACCGGGCGAAGGTTTGACATTCCATCCCTTCAAGGATAAATCATGGCCGAAGACCCCCTCTCGCCACGACAACCGCCGAAGTCGCTTGCCGAACGATTGGGTTCCACCGGCAGCAGAATCGCAGAACTGTCCAAACAAGCGGCTCAAGCGACCAGGGATGCCGTGGGTAAAGTGGCCGATGCAAGCAAGGAGGCTGCCCAGAAAACCAGCCGAGCGGTGATGGAAGCGAAGGAAGCCCGACGAGAAAAAAAAGATGAACAACTCACGAAGAAAATTGAGGAAACGCGTGCGGAACTCAAAGACGACGGGCACATCGCGCTGGCACCTGCGATGATCACGCTCCCCGAATTTGAGGAAGAGCGCATGGCCTTGATGGCTGAGGAGCACGATATTTTGGTGGACCTTGTTGACCACATGCACGCGCTTTCGAGCCGAATCGACCGGCTGGAGACGACGTACAAAGCCTTGGCCATTGAAGAAAAAGCCGCACGAGCACGCCCCGATGCAACGCCAACCGAAGAGAGCGAAACTCAGCCTGCGACGTCCAGGGGAATGACCGCTGCACTCAGCCTTCTGGGCGCATCCCTGGTCTGGGTGGTGCTGTTGACGGGGTTGGACCGCTACCTCGCCTCAAACGAGGTCATGGTGTTCTCCAGTTATCCGGCCGAAATCCCCGTGTGGGGGCTTGGAGCAGGGACCTGGGTGATGTTTGTCCTCAACCAAATCGGCAAGACGGCGCCCTTTTTACGCGTGTCCAGACCCATGTTGATTCAAACCGGCCTGGCGGTTGGCATCACCACGGTGATGGCGCTCCTGCTGTCCAACGACACCATCTCCACCATGTCGAGCGTGTGGACGTGGGGGACCGCTGTGGCCGTCGCTGTGTTGGTTTCATCAAGTTTGGTGGCGAGTGCATGGAGCACGACTCGCAGCGTGCTCACGCCCAAGGACGAGACAGAGATCATCGGTTGACGGCTTCGTCGTCTTTGAGCAGGTCTCGCGTGATGTTCTTTTGATGGGACTCGAGCGTACCTCCCCCAATTTCGAGGAGTTTTGCGTCTCGCCAGAGCCGCTCCACGTGGTATTCTCCGACGTAGCCGTAGCCGCCCATGACCTGCATTGCAGCATCGGCAATTTCCTTGGCCGCCGTGGTGGCAAAGAGTTTGACACCGTCGGAATCAAGGCGCTGACCGGAGGTGCCGATGACCAAGTTGTTGGCCGTGTCGTAGATGTAAGCCCGCATGGCACGGTACTTTGCCCAGCTCTCACCGATGTACCTTTGAATCTGGCCAAAGTCTCGGATGGGTGAGCCAAAGGCCGTTCGGTCGGTGGCGTATCGGTTCATCTCGTCGAGTGCTCGGCGACCGATGCCGAGCGCCATGCCGGCGAGCGTCAATCGCTCCAGTTCAAGATTGCCCATCATGTGCAGAAGCGACTCGCCGACGCCGCCCACGAGGTTTGCAGCTGGAACCACGCAGTCGTCGAAGACGAGTTCGGCGGTGTTGGATGCACGCATGCCGGTCTTGTCGTAGATTTTCTGGCCCACGCTGTAGCCGGGCATGCCGGCTTCAACGAGGAAGGTGGACATTTGGACTCGACCCCGCTCGTCCTCCCCGGTACGCGCATAGACCCAAACGACATCCGCCGGGGTCCCTTCTTCATCGATGCAACCGTTCGTGATCCACATTTTTCGACCGTTGAGCAACCACGTACCGTCCGCTTGCTGGACGGCCGAAGTGGACAAACCAAGTACGTCGGTACCCGCATCTGGCTCGGACATGGCCATGGCTCCGATCCATTCGCCCGAACAGACCTTGGGCAGAATTCGTGCCTTTTGCTCTTCGGTACCGTTGTAGGCTAAATTGTTGACAAAAAGCATGGAGTGCGCCAAGTAAGCAAGTGCAAACCCGGGATCGGAGGCCGACAACTCCTCGTGAACAATGGTGCAGGCCACCGCGTCCAGCCCGGCTCCTCCGTACGCCTCGGGCGCACTGATGCCGAGAAGGCCGAGTTCTCCCATGCTACGAAGCAGTTCGCTGTTGAAACGCTCATCCCGGTCGTGTTCAAGCGCTTGCGGTTCAACGTGTTCCTGCGTCCATTCACGCACCATTTCACGAAGCATCAGGTGTTCTTCGCTCGGGTTGGCGATGTCCTTGGTGGCCATGCCCATCCGTCCCGCCGGTGGCTTTTGACCTTTGGTGCCCCGTCCCGCTCAACCCGGGAGCGTTCACGCTTCTTCGTCGCCCGCATCGCCGAGCATTTCGCCCCGAAACGCCCGGTACTCGTCTTCGCTGTCAAATTCCAACGGGATGACCATTCGCTCCCCGCAGTCTT
>FUFK010037836.1_pt1 | contig 22351 bp, 26 predicted proteins | sample 1021851 | NCBI WGS metagenome assembly FUFK01 (sample SAMEA51879418, study PRJEB19060) | metagenome
CCGAAACAAGGCCGTGTTGTTTTTCTGGTACAAAAAAACGGAATTACATACGATGCAATAGGACGTGCGCTGCAACGAAGCGTTGTGCCTAAATGGTATCGCTACGGTAAATCACAAAAATTATTCACAGCCGGCGACCATTCACAAGCTGTACTTGTAGAGGATGCGGCATCTGCCTGTGCCATATCCCCTGTCGCCACAGGCGTGGCCTTACTCGGTACAAATATGAAAGACGCTGACTTGACACAACTCCGTGAGTTCGACAAAGTGTTTGTGTGTCTTGACCCTGATGCTACCCGTAAGGCGCTTGACATACAAAAATACCTATCTTACTTTGTGTCGTCGACAATAATAAGAATAAATGACGACTTAAAATACTACGAACCGCAGGAGATTTCGGCATTACTACAGAACAGCAGTTAATCAAGCTCCTCTTAGATAAAGAGTTTTTTGACAACAATAAGACTCGCGTTATGCGGTCAATGTTTCCAACAGAGCTTGCTGATTTATACGACACCATCGTACTCGCGCACGAAAAATATGAACGTGACGTGGACGTGTTGGAACTCAGAGAGCTTTTTCGAGTTCACAATCCCACAGCTACCCGGGCTAAACGCGAGCTCATCGCTGACATTCTTGATGACATCCAAGCATATGCGCCCATGGGGAAAGACGTGGCTAGCGATGTGCTAGAAAAATTATGGCAGCAGGAGATAGGTCGCCGTATCGCCGACATGGGACTGGCGATGATGGAGGGCAACCCTGAAAAATTATATGAAATCAAGGACTTAATAGAAAAATCAGAGAATGGGTTTGCACCTGATGATGATGAAGATGTACCTGTTACCACTGACCTTGACGAGTTGCTTGAGTATGACAGCTTAGCAAATTGTTGGGAATTTAATATACCGTCATTAGCTAAGGCGGTTCGCGGTGGTAGAGGCGGCGAATTTATGATTGCGTTTGCGCGTCCAGAGGTTGGAAAAACAGCTTTTTATGTGTCACTGGCTTTAGCTCCTGATGGATTCTGTGCACAAGGTGCGAACGTTCACATTATCACAAATGAAGAACCTGCAAAACGAACGTTACTTCGTGCTTTTTCCGCTTACAACGGACTTAGTAAAAATCAACTATATATAAATCGTGCACAAGCTAAAGAAAAGTTTGGAGAGGTTAGAGCTAATTTAACCATGCTTGATAAGGTTGATGGTAGTGTTGAGTGGCTTAACAGATATTGCAAAAGACATAAGCCTGATATTATCATAGTCGACCAGTTGGATAAGCTTGATGTAGCCGGTACATTCACTCGCACGGATGAGAAGTTACGCCAGATTTATTTGAAGTTTAGGGAAGTGTGTAAAAGGCATGAGGTATTTGGCATTGGTATCAGTCAGGCATCTGCAGATGCCGAAAATAAGATAAATGTCACATATGCCATGATGGAAAACAGTAAAACGGGTAAAGCTGCAGAGGCTGATTTGATTATAGGCATCGGTAAACAAGATATAACCAACCATGATGACACTCGCCGTTACCTCACAATATCCAAGAATAAATTGACAGGCTTTCATGGTAATATAGTCTGTAACTTAGAAACGGATACGAGTAGGTACACAGCATGATTACGTTCTTAGATGTAGAAACCACTTTTCAGATAAATCCAGACAATCGTCGCAGTGACCCCTCGCCGTTTCACAAAGACAACAAACTCGTGTCTGTACAATATGCTACTGGTGGAGATGAACCTGTGTTTAAGTGGTTCTACCATCAAGACATGGACGTAGACCCTCGCGTGAATCACGCCGCTGTACAAAACACACTTCACAACACTAAGCTTTTAGTAGGTCACAACATTAAGTTTGACTTGATGTGGCTGTGGGAAGCTGGATTCGTATATGATGGACACGTATACGACACCATGATTGCTGAATATTTGTTGCTAAGAGGGCAAAAATGGGGCGTAAGTTTGGGAGATAGCTGTGCCCGACGCAAAGTTTCGCTAAAGAAGAGCGATTTAGTGGAAGATTATATCAGTAATGGCATTGGCTTTGACAAAATGCCGCCGGAGACTGTTGAAGAATATGGCTTAGCTGACATCATATCCACACGTGAGCTTTTTTTAGTTCACAAAGAACTGTTCAATCGCGACAGCAACGCACCGCTGCGCCAACATTTGAAACTTATGAACAATTTCTTGCCTGTTTTAGCAACAATCGAACAAAATGGTATTAAGATTGATTTTAAGACCATGCACAAAGTTACGTCAGACTACCAAATTGAGAAAAGTCAACTACAAATACAGATGGAAGACGTGTGTCACGCTGTCATGGGCGATAAAATGATTAATTTTGCGTCGCCAGAACAGTTGAGCCAGCTAATATACTCACGTCGTGTAACAGATAAAAAGAAATGGGCAGATACTTTTAACATTGGTCTTAATGAAAAAGGTAAACCTCTTTTACGTCCTCGCATGTCCTCTACACAGTTTGCAGCTAAAGTAAAAGGCATGACCTCACGCATTCACAAGACTCGTGTCGAGCAATGTGGCAAATGTGGTGGCAGAGGTGACTTTTATAAAGTAAAAAAAGACGGTTCACTTTGGAAGAAATCTACGCGCTGTAAGGCGTGTGGGGGTGAAGGGGTCATATATATACCTCTGCCTAAGATAGGTGGCCTCACGATGAATCCTAGCGGGATTAATGACGTGTCTGCGAGTGGTTTTGCTACAGATAAAACGACGTTGGCCCGTTTATTATCCGCCGCCGTTCACAAGGGTAACGATAACGCTGCAAAGTTCTTAAAAGCAACGATAAGATTGAACGCTGTTGATGTTTACTTGTCCAGCTTTATAGGTGGCATTGAGCGCAATGTAAAAAGGGACGGGATATTACACCCTAAGTTTAACCAATGCGTTACTCGAACAACTCGTTTGTCATCATCAGACCCTAACTTTCAGAATCAGCCTCGTGGTAACACATTTCCCGTCCGTGCTGTTGTTGTCTCTCGCTTTGAGGGCGGCTCCATACTACAGGCTGATTACAGTCAACTAGAATTCCGTGTGGCGGCACAGCTGTGCGGTGATGAAAAAATGATTAAGGATATTTTGGATGGTGTCGATGTTCATACATATACTGCATCAGTTATATACAACAAGCCTGAGAGCGCTGTCACAAAAGATGAACGCACTGCGGCGAAAGCGCATACCTTTAAACCGCTCTATGGTGGCACATCCGGCACACCCAGTGAAGTTGCGTATTACCAAGCCTTCGTTGACAAGTATCCAGCGCTTGCTAAATGGCATGCAGATTTGCAAACTGAGGCTATTACGCACAATGTTGTTACTCTGCATACTGGTCAGCAATTTTCTTTTCCGGATACTAAACGCCTTTCTTCTGGCGCTGCATCCAACGCTCCCTCCATCAAGAACTACCCTGTGCAGGGTTTGGCTGGCGGTTGCGTGGTGCCGCTCGCACTTATTTCACTTCACAATGAACTTAGAAATCAAGGCTGTAAATCTCTTGTTATCAATACGGTTCATGACTCAATAGTATTGGACATATACCCAGGTGAAGAAGAGCAAGTCGCAAGGATTACATACGATGCGATGCGTCACGTAGACAAATTGTTTGAAGAAATATACAACACAAAGTGGCATGTGCCGCTGGACGTTGATGTCGAGATAGGCAAGAATTGGCTCGACATGGAATCATTCCCGCTTGACTAAAAAGGCAAGTTGTGGTACAAATTGTTTTCGTCTAAAAAGGAGCACGGTTATGACAACATTACCTTCCGTTACAAATGAAATATCGTTTGAACAATTGGCCGGCATAATAGGCCAAGACCAACCATCGTCTGGTGGTGGTATGTCCTTATCTCTGTTGAAGATAAACAGAGACCATGAGGACGATAATGGGCGTCCTATCCCCGCTGGTTCATTTTTTGTGAATCCGTCAGGTGTCGCCATTTATGCTAAGACTGTTAAGTTTCAGCTCTTCGTACAGCGTTATCAATATATGCATTATGATGCTGTGGCTAATGAGATGGTGTCTAAGTCTGTGCTTGCACAAAACTTATACCCACAAACTGAAATCCCTGATACAATTGGTACGTTCCGTTGTGGTTCAGTTCCTGCTTCACAACGTGATGCACTTACATCAGAACAAGCCTTAAAGCAAAAAGACATCAAGTGTTTCCGTATGCTTTTTGGTAAAGTTACGTTCAATGACGCTGTTGATGCCGATGGTAACTCTACAGAGGTCGTTGATTTACCAGTGCTTTGGAGAGCGCGGGGGTCAAACTTCATGCCTATTTCAAAGCCGTTGGATGCGTTGTCTGCTCAGAAAAAGCCATTTATATTTTACAATTTAAATGCTGTCCTGAACAAGGCAAAGAACGGTGGTCTCGTATATTATGTCTCTGACCTCAGTGTTGGCGACGGACCACTGGAATTCACAGACAATGACCAAGAGTTGCTTAAATTTTTCATTGACCATATTGATGGAGAGAACAAGCAAATCATGGATGAGTATGACAAAGCCCTTCGCATGAGTGGTGATGTCATAGATGCTACGTCTGTTGACGCTACCATTGACGATGCCCTCAATGATGACTTGCCTGAGTCACTGACGGCATGAACGTAAATCAAAGTCGCCTTCTTTCCTTCCTTTCTAAGGCGGCACGTGGGGAGGCTGAGATGCCTCCTCACATCCTAGATTCTTTCGCTGAAGCGGCCCGTTGTGCTTTAAAGAAACACTTCACAGATGGCAAAGATGACTTTACTCTACGCATGAGTAATGTGGGCAGGCCATCCTGTCAGTTACAACTTCAAGCACAAGGTGCAACGCCAGAAAAGCGCACTTATGATTTCAAGATGCGTATGATTATGGGCGATATTATGGAAGCCACATTAATCGCTCTTATGGAAGCATCAGGAATTGAAATTAAATCCAAACATAAAAAAGTTTCGTACGAAATTGATGGAACAGTTATCAATGGTGAGTATGATATAGAACTTGATGATGGCATATGGGACATTAAAACTGCGTCACCGTTTGCATTTGAACACAAATTTAATTCTGACACAGCGTATGAGCGCATTAAATCTAATGACTCTTTTGGCTACGTAGCTCAGGGAGTCGGCTATGGTATGGCTTCAGACAAAGCATTTAAGGGGTGGATAGCGTTAAATAAGTCTACCGGAGAGATTGCATTTGCTGATGCCATAGATTCATCACAGGAAAAGGACGAAGTAAATGAGAAGATACGAAATGCCATTTCTGCAACTAATGGCTCAAGACCTTTTGAGAGACAGTTTTCGGACATCCCCGAGGTATTTTACAAGAAGGAGACTGGTAACAGAACCCTCTGTATGGAATGTTCGTGGTGCGACTACAAACACCACTGCTGGAACAACCTCGAATTCAGAAGACAACTACCAAGCAAAGGCAAAAACCCCAAGTTCGTCTGGTACACCCACATTACAGACGAATGGCGTGATGCTGACGATACGGTATCAGTCAGCTGATGGTGAGGCGAACGCTAAAATCTTCAAAGTCACTGAAGACGAAGCGAGCGACTTCCTCACGGAACTCAATGAAGGTGCGCCGTTCCCCGCGCTCACTTCCAAGGAGCAAACGGTTGTCTTCCCCGCAGACAAAATCTACGAAATCCGTATTGAAGAAGAAGATGTCCCCGAGGTCAGCAAAAGCAAAAGGCCGAAAGCTACAGAATTGGGTGGTGGAAAAGCTGCTTGACACTTTCAAAGGGTTGACTAATCTAGATATAAGGTCAACCCCGATGGGGGTGAATGGTGTAGACGTGCAATTTTCTACGGCAGCATATAAGAAGTTTCCGTACGATATTGAATGTAAAAACACAGAGCGTATGACTACACTGTATAATTATTACGAACAGGCTATAAGCCATGAAACAGGCGGCGAGCCGTTGTTGATTGTAAAGATGAACCACAAAAAGCCGCTTGCTATTATGGACGCCGAACATTTTATAAAGGTAGTATCATGTCGACCAATCACGAAGTAACATTAAATCCAGGTGACTCTGCAGTAATAGTACGGCATGAAGATGGTGAGAACGCTGGATTTGAAATTGAAATATATCACCACCCATCTGACAAAGTTTCGGAAGACGATTTAGTATTTTACACATTACTAACTCGTGGTATGGCGTTTCAAGCAACACAAGATATGGAAGCTGTGTTGGATATGGGGCGCGAGAGTTTTGGAGATGACGAAGTAACAACTACACAGCATTGAGGTTGTGGTATGAGACACGTTGATTTATGTAGTGGCATAGGCGGCTTTGCGCTAGGCTTTGAGATGGCGAGGTTGTCTGTGCCTGTTCTGTTTTGTGACGTTGAGCCATGGTGTCGCAGAATTTTAAAGAAACACTGGCCTAAAGTTCCTGTGGCCGAAGACGTAAAGGTGTTAGCTAATGACCCAACAAGATTTGTTCCAGATTGCGATATCCTCACAGCAGGATACCCTTGTCAACCCTTCAGTCAAGCAGGTAAACGCCAAGGCGAAGAAGACCCACGCCACATCTGGCCGCACATCCGCAAAATTATTGCATCCAAAAGACCCTCTTGGGTTGTTCTCGAAAACGTTTATGGTCACATCAGCTTGGGACTCGACTCGGTGCTCACTGACTTGGAGTCCGAAGGCTACACCACAAGGACGTTTGTTGTTCCAGCTGTCGCCGTCGGCGCCCCACACAAACGAAACAGAGTCTGGATTGTGGGCCACACCGAGGACAACGGATGTAACAGGGGGGCCGAGGCAACTAGACGAGAAGGGACGGCGAATCAGCAAGACGAATCCCAACTTGAAATTTGGGGCGAATTTAGCAGACCAAGTCAGGATGTGGCCGACGCCACGAGCCTCGGAGTACAAGGACTGTGGTCCGGTGGGGAGCAAGAGTCACACTCACATGCACGACAGGAAGTACCTGTGCGCTGCGGTGAAGATGTGGCCGACACCATCAGCGAGCGAACACAAGGCGGGTCAACCTGGGGACAAGATGCAGAAAATGCTTGGCAATCATCCCGAGGTGCGAAACAGTGGGACTGGCACGTTGAACCCGACGTGGGTCGAGTGGCTAATGGGATACCCAAAAGGGTGGACCGACTTAAAGGATTAGGTAATGCCATTGTGCCTCAGATAGCACAACAAATTGGTGAAGCAATAAAGGCGTACTACTGATGAAATTTATTCACAATAGTTGGAGTATCATAATGGATAATCGTTACAATCCATTACGCAATATTCCAGATGTAAACACTAGGCATCTTATCATGCAAATACTTGCATGGATGTGGTGCATTATTTTTTCTATGTGGCTTGGCTCTGTTATTGCTTTCGGTATTAGCGCCGCTATTCATGCGTTACTGATAGCCGGTGTGTTTATTACAGCAGGTGTATTTGAGACAGCTAAGCGTAAGCCACAATATTTTGGCGGACTTGGCAGGGGTAACGGCGGTGAACATGAATAAACACTGGAGTAAAGTAAAGTATTATTACCTCACACACGATGGCATTGAAATGTTTTTGTTTGCCTGCATCTTTGGTTTCTTAGGCTGGGCATCTTATCATGCCATAGCTGGTATTGTAGAAAGGATAATGACATGAGCAAGGACATACGTGTGCTATTGTCTGCAGATAGCTCAGCAGAATTACAAGAGGATATAGAAAGATATCAGCGGTCGTACCCTTACATGGGATATGATACTCGTGTTATATCCACTCACACCGATGAGAAGGGCAAATATTGTGCAATAATTTCAAGATTGGATTCATGTGATTAATATGGCTAGAGAAGGATATGAGGCGTACATGAAACGTAAGATAGCAGAAGAAGAAGCTAGCCTAGAGGACTTTCCGCCCAGCTTCGACAACGTTAACAATCCACCGCATTACAACAAGGGCGGCGTAGAGTGTATTGAAGCAATACGCGCTGCGTTAGGCCCAGAACTGTTTAAAGGATATTGCAATGGCAATACCATAAAGTATTTGTGGCGACATCGCTACAAAGGCAAGCCGCTTGAGGACTTGCGGAAGGCGCAATTTTATTTAGAGCGCTTAATTCTGGAACAAGAAAATGAACAGGACGACGGTTAGAGCAGACATTATTGTAAGAGCAAAGCTAGACTTAGACGAATTTAACGCAGACACTGAAGAACTACCTGAAATTGTTAGTGATTATATGTCTGATTTGCTATACGATGTTGAAGGCATCGAACCTGTTTCTATTACAGTGAGGACAAAGTAATGAGAGAACTAATGTTAAAGGCGTTAAGTGACCACGCAAAAGGTAACATAAATTTACATAGAGCTAATATTGAAGTGTACTTAGCTAACCCTGCCGGTATTGGTGAACACTCTGACATCATGGAGGCTGTTCAAGGTGAGTTAGATAAAATAGCGATACACGCTGACCGTCTGTCTATACTTAACAGTTTCACAGGTGCGTCTAATGAGTAACGTCGTTCTTCCCACATATTATCAACAATTTATTCACAAGTCTCGTTATGCGCGTTGGCTTGACGACGAACAGCGTCGTGAAGAGTGGCACGAAACAGTGTCGCGGTACATGAATTATATGCGTGACTCTTTGAAATCTAAGCATGGGTACAAAATACCCGCTGATGAGTTCGAAGATGTGCAACAAGCCATCTTACATTCTGAAGTTATGCCATCTATGCGTGCTATGATGACCTCCGGCGCCGCATTAGAGCGCGATAACACTGCCGGCTATAACTGCTCATATTTGCCCGTAGACGACCCTAAAGCTTTTGATGAGGCTATGTACATCTTGATGTGCGGAACCGGTGTAGGCTTCTCTGTGGAGCGGCAATACATATGTAAATTACCAGAGGTGCCTGAGAAGCTGTTTCCAGCAGATGAAGTGATTACCGTGCGCGATAGCAAGGAGGGATGGGCTAAAGCTTTTCGTAAGCTGATGGCCCTATTGTGGTCCGGTGAGATTCCTACATGGGATATGAGCAAGGTACGTCCAGCTGGTTCAAAGCTAAAGACATTTGGTGGACGTGCGTCAGGCCCAGCACCCCTTGAAGATTTGTTTCGGTTCACAGTTGATACATTTAAAAAGGCAAATGGACGGCGCCTGTCAAGCCTAGAGTGTCACGACATCATGTGTAAAGTCGGTGAAGTCGTTGTGTCAGGTGGTGTACGCCGCTCTGCCATGATTAGCTTATCTAATTTATCTGACGATAGAATGCGACATGCCAAGGTTGGTGCTTTCTGGGATACAGACCCACAACGTCAAATGGCAAACAACTCTGTTGCATACACAGAGAAGCCTGATATGCAGACATTTATGCGTGAATGGATTTCACTTGCGCAGTCTGGCACAGGTGAACGCGGTATGTTCTACCGTGGTGCAGCGCAGAAGAAAGCCGCAGAGAATGGCCGGCGTGAAGCGGACCAAGACTTTGGCACAAACCCATGTTCTGAGATTATCCTGCGTCCGTATCAATTTTGTAATCTGTCAGAGATTATTGTTCGAGGAAACGACAGCATTGATGACCTAAAACGTAAGGTGCGTATAGCTACTTTAATTGGAACATGGCAATCTACGTTGACAAACTTTCCATACCTGCGTCGTATTTGGCAGAAAAACACGGAAGAAGAGCGTTTGCTGGGCGTTTCGATGACAGGCATTATGGACAACGCTATTCTTAACGGTCGTAGTGCAGAATATGGCATGAATATCTCTGGTATACTGCAAGAATTGCGGCAGGTAGCCGTAGATACTAACAGTAAGTTAGCCAAGAAGATTGGCATTCCTGTGTCTACAGCAATAACTTGTGTTAAACCAAGTGGCACTGTTTCACAACTCACTGATTCTGCGTCAGGTATTCATGCACGGCACAGTCAATATTACATCCGCACTGTGCGCGGTGACAAAAAAGACCCACTTACACAGTTCATGATGGAGTCTGGCATTCCATACGAAGATGATAACTGGAATCAGAACAATACTGTGTTTAGTTTTCCTGTTAAAGCACCGGACAAGTGCGTAACACGTAATGATATGTCAGCTATTGAACAGCTGGAGTTTTGGAAAGTGTATGCCAATAACTGGTGTGAGCACAAGCCGTCAGTCACAATCTCCGTGAGTGATGACGAGTGGCTTGAGGTTGGTGGCTGGATTTACAAGAACTTTAATATTGCATCAGGTCTATCTTTTTTGCCTCGTAGCGAGCATGTGTATGAGCAAGCGCCATATCAAGATTGCGAAAAAGGCTATTATGATTTGTTTCTGGCTAAAATGCCTAATGATATCAACTGGAAAGAGCTTGCAAAATTTGAAAAAGAAGATAACACTGTATCTATGCAAACTCTTGCATGTACTTCAGACCATTGCGAAATAGTGGATATAAGCGCAGCATAGGGGGTAATATGACGGACGCAGCTGAACGGTTCTTTTATGAGGGCAAACGTGCGTTTTTTCAAGTAAAGTCTGTCACTACGAATAGAGGTTCATTCTTTCACGTGGCAGACAACCCTTACACTCCTAACTCTTTCCGGGGTAAAGAGTGGCAACGTGGCTATAACGTTGCGTACTTTAAAAACAAAGAAAGAGCTGACAGTGGAAAACTTAGAACCTACCACAAAAAACAGAAAAAAGTTTGATATAGATTTAGCTTATGGGAAAGTTCGAGAACAATTGATTGCAGATATGCTGCAAGANAAAAAGATTGAGGTTAAATCTGAACGTGATATGTGGTCTAANACAGGTAATATTGCTATAGAATATGAATCTTACGGCAAGCCCAGTGGCATAGCGGCTACAGAGGCTGATTACTGGTTTCATAATTTATGTATAGGGGATGAGGTGTTTGCTACACTTGTGTTCAAGGTTGATGCGCTGAAACGTATCATAGAAAACCTTGATTATAAAAAGAGCGTTAAAGGTGGCGACCACTTTGCATCAAGAATGTATTTGTTAAACATACAGAAATTATTTTCAACTGATGTAATTAAAGCATTTAAAAGGAGTGCAGATGTCTGCAATAAAAACTCTGTCAGTTCTTAGTGAGCTAGATGTACACATGAGCATAACCAAAAATGGTATCGGCGTGACTATATCGTCTGGTCAAGATTGTGAAACATCATTTAGTGAGTACACATGGGACGAGCTCATAGATGATACTGTAGAGGCTCATACAATCCCCGTGCTTAAAGAAAATGATTATCGGCTAAGTCGCGATAGCTTCAATTATCTTAAAGAATGCGCACAAAAAATGCGCCGTGAAGCTGAAGACTTCGACGAACGCATTGAAGGTATGGGTATTTTAGGTGGGGGCAGTTTTAACTAAATATTACCATAGATACTGCCAACGGCATCCCCGCCGGAGTCTTGTAACATTCTGTCAGTTTGTTCTGCATCACTCTCGCGTATCCCCATTTGCTCCATAGCAACATCAGCAATAATACTACCGAAAGCTCCTTTACCAGCAAACATGGTACGGAGCTTTTCTGCTGTTGACATAGGTTTTCCTGTGCCTGTAACAGCCTTAACAAACTGGTCATTGGCGAACAGTTGAGCTATACGCGCCTGTGAACCGAGTCTTGCTAGCCCCGATATAAATTTATGTGGGTCAATGGTAAACATCTCGCCAATAATCTGAGCACCAGCAAGAGCAGAACCTGCGTCCGCCCCACGGTTGTTAATTACAGCAGAGTATTCTACTAACGCATCAAGCATTATTTCATCTCGTTGTGTAAGGATACCGCCTTCTTTGAATACACCAGAGTGCTTTAGTTGTTGTACAAGTTTCTGAAACTTAGGTACGTCAATGGTAAGCTGTCCCACATCACCAAATGGGCTAGGACTGTCTATTTGCTTGAAAATACCCTTATCTACAGAAATAATGTAATTTAATAGTCCGCCTCTCAGCTCGTTCTTTAATCTTTTGGCTTCATCTGTGCCTATGCCAGCTCTCCGTATAGGTGCAGTTAGCCTATTTAGAGCGATTGCGATGTCATCTGACTTACCTGAGAAGATTGACTCAAATACATCTGCCATTTTTGCATTTGATGGCATCATCAATGTTTTTTCGTAAAGTCCTCCCTGCTGTAGTCTTGCAACCATAGAAGCATCATTACGAATCTGTGCTTGCATAGCGTCATCTATGCCTAAGATGCGAAGCTGTGTCTCTCCGAAAGAATCAAGAAATTTAACTACGTCCCCCGGCTGTGTTACATCTGCAGGGTCTGTGGGTAAAGCACGAGACAATTTGTGCGCAAGCACGTCAGCAAACTGCTGCCGCAGTTCAAACAAAGCATCTTTAGCTGGCCCTTCGGCTAGCTCTAGTGTTTTACCTGACAGTCTGTCTATATTTTCAGGATTGCTCAAGAACTCACGGACGTATGCCTCTTGTTTCTGTATGTTATCTAACGTGCGTGTTGCTGGTGCTACTCGTCCTGCACCCCCCGGTGCGGATGTTAGAGATTCAGCAAACAGTTCAGGTTCATCTTTTATCTGTCCTGCACGAGCTTCTCTAGCAGAAACCTGTATTCTCTGACTCGTTAATGTATCAGTTTCTTTGTAGAAATCATTAGCTGCTTTTAAATCGGTGCGTATGGTAGCAATATCAGCTATTTCTTCACGTGGATTGCCAATCAAATCAAGAATATCGTTACGCATGCGCATAGATTGACCCAACAGCTGTGGGTTGGGGGAAGCTCCAAACTGTCCGTATTGTTGTGTGGCTAGTTGACCAAGCCTAGATGCATACATTTGCAATAGCTTAGCTGGACTGTCTATAGTGGCTACATCAATTGTGTAGTCTGGATTCTTTTCAGCAAAATCTTTTGCAGCGGCACGGACTTGTGCTGGAGTTATAATAAGCGAGCCGTCTTTCTGTTCACGTCCGATAGATAACAGGTCGTTCATTAGGTTATCAATCATCATCTCCCCACGTTGTGCTGTAGGAAGGGCGCCTTCTACTTTTTTATCTGGTGTTGTAGGCAGAATAGTCCGTTTACCAGGCATGGTAGCACGGAGGTCTCCTAAGTCATATGATGCATTTCCAAGCTTATCAAAGACATTATTGTACATACCACGTACCTCAAGAGCACGCAGACGCTTAAATAAATCTTCAAGACTGCCCAAGTCTTCGCCGATGTCGGCGAGTTCTTTAACACTCTCTGGTCTTTCTATAACAGTTCTTAATGTTTGGCCGAGGCCAGCTACGGCTTGTTGATAATTTTCAAAGTTACCGGCACCAATATTATCACCATATTTCGTTAAATAATTAACAGCTGACTGCATCTGCGCGTTTGCTTTTTGTGGTATTATTATAGATGTTTGCTCAGACAATGCGCCTAGGCGTCCAATGATTCTATTTGGGGTAGTCTGTTGTAGCATTAAGTTCTGAAGAGGCACACCTATATCAAGGTCTCCTCCTGCTGTACGCTCTACAGTTTCTTGCGCACGTTTAGCACTTTCATATACGCCCGGTGTTAGTTTACCTTGAGAACGCGCACGACCAATGGCTATTCTCATTTTGTCGCTAAGCCCCGGCACAGCGGCAAACAATAACTCAAGACCACCTGCTACCTCACGATTCATTTCGGCTTCAGTTTTACCTGTAAATCCTTCTGCGCCTCTGCCCGGAACTGTCTGTCCTAAAAAATCAAAAAAGTCAGCTACCTTTAGCGCTTCTTCTTCATTTAACTCAAATGTATCTTGTAGATACTGCCGTCCCATCTCTACGGTTTTACCGCCGGAATACAGTGTGTACAGAAATGCAGCTGGTCCTAACACAATACCTAACCCCGGAATCGCGCCCCCTGCAGCGCCAGCCGTTAAAGCTGTGCCTACTACAACAGAACTAGCCCCTACTTCGCCTAAGAGACCGGGGGCAACACGCTCAGCATATTCAGAAAATCCTACGGTTGTAGGCTCAAAGTCTGTAAAGGTACCGTCATCACGGCGCACAGACACATAACGACGCGGCGCAAACATACTGACAAGAGGGCCGTCGTCTTGTATAATACGTACATTCCCCTCACCAAACTCTGCTTCCATGAGGTTCTCGAACTGTTCGTCAGTGTCAGCGAGGTAGATTTTGGATTGCCCAAACTTCTTAGAACTAATTAAATCAGATACTTCAGTGCCTTCTGCATTAAAGCCGACTTGATAATTTTCAGCGGCCTCTGACATACGCAGGTTTCTAGCGTCTACGAAAGCTTCCCTTGATGCTTCGATGTCAGCAGGAGTTGCCGTAGAATACGCAGATGCAGAAGGAGTCTGCATACCAAGCACAGTATCAGGCTCTTCTGTTGCAGCTACAGCAGGGTCAAACATAACTCCGGGTCTAATTTCGATAGGACCGGGGAGTTCGTCTGCCATTTCTCTGAATGGATTCTCTGGTGCAGGTGGCGGTGTAGCGGTGTCCTCTGCAGGAATACCGTACATCTGTTCAATCATATTTGTCATTTACTAGCTTCCGTAAAAATCAGGGTCTCTTGCTGTAATTCTTGTTCTTCCTGCGGCTAATTGGTCTTGTACTGTTTGAGTGGCACGAGCATTTGCTAGATGGAACAGGCTACTCTGACCGCTATACTGTTGTCTGTATCTTGCGGCATCCGCACCTAAATCACGGAAGGCTTGAACACGTTGTACAACTCTTTCAGTCATTTTAGCTACGCGGCCCAAATGCTTATTATATCTGTCTAATTCATCGCTATTCAAACTCTTAACTTGTGCCCGAGTAAGTAACGGCATACCCTGCGATTCAGAAAGAACAGCCATAATTCTACCTGCTACAGTGCTATCTGTATCTAGGTTTCCTGTTTGGTCTAGGATGTTAATTCCGCCTTGTGCCGTAAAGTCGACAATCTTAAGGTCTGGCGTATTCTGAACCATGCGCATAGCTTGGTCTTGTGCTAGAGCTTCTTGCAAACCAATGAGTGCGGCAGTGGCTCTTGTGGTACCGATGCCTTCATCATTGATAACAGCTACGTAATCCAACACAATCTTCAAGTCTTGGTCAGAAAGACGTGGGTCTTCAAACAATCTGTCTTTAGCTGCAGAAATAAGCGGTATTGTGCGCTGTTTCATTTCTTGTATTTCAGAAGCTGGAATATCCATGCCCGGTATATCCATACCAACACTACGAGACATATCCACAGCATCTTGCAGTCTTAATATAGCTCCACCGATGAAGTTAAATCCATTTGGATTACGCATCAATAGCTGAAGTGCACGTCCAGTATCTTGAATACCAGTAAGATTACTCTTCATCTTAGTGGTGTTTTCTGTTTGTACCTTTGGACGTGGGAGTCCCACCGTGCCTGTAGCTGATGCTATTGGCAGACGTACAGCTGACTGTCTTCCGCTTTCATCTGTAATCATTTGGAAAGGTATGCCATCAATAGTCACCAAACCACCGGAGTTAAGATGCTGAATTGCTCTAAGTTCAGCCTCTTCTTCACTAAGGTTGCCCTCTTGCATATACACTCTAGTCAGGTCAGCCTTCTTACGTGAGTATGTATCCGGCAGTTCTCCGACATCTTCTGGGCGATTGTTTAATATATCGCTAAACGCGGTCATAAATTCTGGGATAGCGTCTACGTTGCCGCTTTCTCTGGCTTCTCTTATATCTGTTTCTAGACCAAAGATTTTAGTCAAATCATCTGCAGTATAGTTTCCGGGGTTGTTAATGGCATCCTTAGACAGCGCGTCATATTGTGCATCCACAACTTTGAATGAGTCATTGCCTGCAGAGATGTTAAGCATCCCAGCAAGTTGAAATACTTTGTCTGAGTACAGTGTGCCATTTGCAGGGTCAGATGCAAACTCGGAACCCGGTTGTAGCGCTTGTTGCTTCATATTAAGAATGTCTTGATACAAAGGCATGGCTTTATCACGTAATGCTTTAGGAATGTTTTCGCTAAACAGTTGTGTATTAGAAGACGTAAGCACTGGGTCAAAAGCTTCGAGAAAAGTCTTAGCATCCGGTGGAGCAGCAACGGTAAGAATCTGACTCTGTAGCTCAAGCATTTCTTGTGCAGAAGGAGCACCCTCTGCGCCTGCACCATATGCGGCAAATTTCTTTAAATAACTACGAGCTAAAATGGCGCCTTCGTCTGTGTTGTAAATAGGTTGACCAGTTTTAATAGCGGCCAATACACCAGAGTTGTTATCGGTAATAATCTTTTTATACGGGTCTTCTTTGCCGATGCTAAGCAACATGGACGGGTCGCCGACTTCTGGAACGCTACCAGCCATAACTGCATCATATTGTTCACGTGAAACGCCCGCTTTCTTAGCAATATCGTTGGCAATCTCGTCGTCAGTTTTACCTTTAAATATTTTTTGCAGGAAGTTACGTTTTTCTGGCTGTGGGGCAGGAGTTGCACCAGCGGTCATAGCGGCGGCAGTTTGAGCGTCAGCTGTGGTTGTAGTAGGTGCTTTAGGTGCGGCTACAGCTGCCAGCTTATCTCTGTGTTGCATAAAAAATTCTACGGCTTTACTAGGGTCTTTTGCGCCGCTAGCATCCATTAAAGACTGTGCTACGCCTTCTAGTTGCGCGGCATCTAAATCCTTTAGGAAATCATCATTTTGTGCACCAAGCATGGCGGCGACAGTCTGAATGTTATCAAGCTCTTGCTCGTATGCAGTTACACCGGTTTTGTATTCGTCGTATTTACCACCGAACTTCTGTACACCTTCTTTAATTTCTTCTTGGTCAGCAAGGTTTACCTGTTGGATGGCTTGAGTAGCCGTATCTAAAGCTCCACTGAGAAAAGCTCCCGTAGTCCCGCGCATCAATCCGCCTAGAAATGCCATTATTCAGTCTCCTTCGGCCCCATCAAACCTTTAGATGTACGCTCCTCACGCAGTTCATCTAGCTTAGCTTCGACTCTAGGCATAAACATATCCTCACGCTCTTTCACTGCAGCCTTAAGTTTTGCAGCATTTCTAAGGGCACTCTTGGTTTTATCTGGTGCACCTAATTCGTAGTCAATGCCAGCTTCTTCAGCTATGAGCATTATTGTCATCATAAGGTCTTCAGCTATCAGAATGCCTATATCGGGGGAGTACAAGCCCTCTGAAAATGCATGCAGTATCATGGAGTCTACAATATCAGTGACGCGTACTTTTGCTTCAAGCAAAGCGAACATGTTAAACAACGCCTCATCATCTTCAAAGCGTTGGAAGTAAAAGTCCATAACGTCATCAGGGTTGTTAAAACGTGCTGGAGATTCCCACGGATATGACTTAGGTTCTTTAGTCAAAGACTGCCCAGGAATAGCACGGTCAAACCGTGACTTCTGCCGGCCTGATGGCATTGTCAAGTTTTCAGAAAGTTCAATCATACTTAAGCCTTTGGCGCTTTAGCCTGTTTAATAGCTGATATGTCTTTTAACATAGATTTAAGAATAGCATTATAGCGAGTTGTACCACCGCCGTAAATAGACGGAGAAGCTGCCTTTGCAGCGACAGACCTTTTAGCTCTAGAACCCCGCCGGCCAGTCTGCCGCATATGGCGGGTCAAACTAACACGAGGAGGAGCTTGTATTTGCTGGCGACCGCCGCCTCCTCCTGAGCCTCCGCCCAACATTTGGTTAGCAAGATTGCCGGCAATAGCCGCCCCGACTGTACCGAGAAAACTCATTATTTCACCTATTAGCTTTGGATATATGCTACGCCTAGCGCTGTTAGGAAGGAACCTAAAGAAGAAGCTGTNTGATTGTCTAAGTATTTATTATAATTGTCTTTGTTAATATCTGCTTCTAGCACAGCCATAGCCATGTTAAACGCGCGGTCCGCAGAGTTTTCTGCAGAAGAGTACGCATAATCCGCTTCATCGCGGAACTGCTGCCATATGTTATTGAGGGCAGTATTAGAGATATTCAAATAGTTGGCGGCATTGATTTGATTAGCCGCATTCTGTGCCGCAGTGTTTGCTGTATTAACATCACGGCGCCATTGTACATTACTTTGTTCAATTGCCAACTGATTTGTTGCATTAAATTGCTCACGTTGGTTTGCCATAGTTGAAGCAAATTGTTGCATTGCATTTAACTGGCCCATATTAAATTGTTCAGATGCGTTGGCGGCAGTAGCATTGAACTTGTTGATATCTTGCGACAAGTTAGCAAAGAACTGATTAACTTGGTTTTGTGACGTAGCATTAAACTGCTGCGCTGCGTTGGTAGCCGCTTGGTCAGAAAGCATAATCTGTTGTTGTGCTTGTTGATTAATAACAGCCGCTTGTTGTGCGTTGGATAAGTTAGCCATATCCATCTGCAAAAATGCTTGCGCATTTTGTACAGCTACCTGCTGTCTGGCATTAAGATTAGCCATATCCAGCTGTGCCATGGATGCTGCATTCTGCAGAGCGGCGGCTTGTTGATTGGACAAGTTAGTTAGGTTCATTGTCTCAATCATCTTTGAATTTGCAAATTGACGTTGTTGTTCAAAGGTAAACGTCATATTTGCGGCTTCGGCAAACTTTTCAGCGTTGAGGACGTTAGCTTGTTGTTGGTTGCTGAGTTCTTGACCTGCCAAAGAAGCATTAACCTGTAGCTTAGCGAGCGCCATTTGCTGACGATTTGATGTATTAGCTAAGCTTACGTTAAGGTTATTCTGTGTATTTGCAAGACGAGCCTGTTGCTCATTAGACATGATTTGAACTGCTGTCTTGTAATATGTTTGAGAATCTTGCACGGCAATAGGCACAGCCGCTTCCATCGCCGCTTGTAGAACTGCGGCACCGGNCATAGACGAAGCGCTGAGACCACGAGCTGCCATCTGTGCGTTAGCATTACGAACAGCTCCTGCTGCCCATGAAGGGACTTGACCATTGGAAAATTGTTGAGATAGGCGAGCTAGCTGGCCTTCTACAGTCATATCTGGCGTTACCTGCATGGTAGCACCTTGGATATTGCTTACGAAACCAGATTGTGCCGCTTGATATGACGGGTCTTGTAAAAAGGAAGTATCGGCAGTTGCGCCTTGGAATAATTCTCCTGCGCCTACCTTACGTTCTAGACCAGGTTGTACCAGTCCTTGAACAGTGCCTTGTGCGCCTTGTGCCTGCTGTGTCAACCCTTGTTGTTGCGCTGCGTCTGCTTGTGCATCTTTGGAAACTAGACCTTGTTGGCCTGTCATGGTGGAGGCAGTGCCTATCGTATCTGCAGTATAAGTAACTCCAGATGATTTTTGGACATCATCGGCAGTTGTCACACCTGCTTGTCCCACCGGTATGTCTGACATAGCTCCAACTTGTCCGGTCCCAGTGGTAATTAATTCATCTTGTCCAATAGTTTGTGTTTCTGGTGCATAAATAGACTGCTCAGACATAAGAGGATTAGTAGCCTGTTCCCCCATATAGGTATCGACAGGCTCCATACCCGCTTTAGGAGGCTGATTGGTGGTATTTTGGTTTTCTTCTTCAGCCATTATTTAGTCCTTTTGCAGTGCTCTGTCTAATTTATCTTCGACACGATGCAACGCTTCCATTACACGGTTCATGTCTTCTCTTAATTCATTTTTTGTAGCGTAATCTTCACGTGTTCTATTAAGTAATATATCTATACGCTTTATCTCTGACATTTGGTTGCGGAACATCCACAGCGCAGGTGCAATCACCAGCGTCAGGATAATGTTCCAAAACATCATGCTTGACAATTCCATTAGTCAGCATCCGCTATGGTCAGGGTGCCAGCTTCCACCATATCCATTATTTCGTTGTATGAATCACGGCTGGTGTCAATGGGGATGTGTTTGTATTTAGTGCCGCCAGCACCATCTGTGCCTAGATTTAACTGAATGTGAGTTTTTTTTGTGCCATCATCAGTATACAAATATTTTGCGCTAACAATACTCATAGTTCAGCCTCCGCTTTAAAAGAATGTATGTACCAATTTACGTCAGTGCTATCTCTTATAGCTAACCTATCAGGCGTACTAAAATCTTGGTCTACAGAACCACCGCCAGCGGCGGTGTAAGTTAAATTTGGTACTTTTCTCATCGTAGTTGGATAACTTAAAAACACTATTGAACCCGAAGTGTTAATAGCTATTGAAGAATAAAGTTTTGTTGTATTAACATCTGCATCACCAACAGAAATATCTCCTCTCCCATAACCAGCTTGAGTGAAACAATACCTCTGGCACTTAGCAAGCGTAGTGCCATAGTCCTCGTGTTCAAAAGGTGTAGCTGTCTCGCCTACTTCTAGCTTTACGCCTGTCATATAAAAAGCGGCGTTTGCTGTGCCAATCAAATTGGCTGTTTGACCAAATGCAAACTTGCCTTGTGCGTAATTACCCCAACTTGTGCCATCCGAGGATGTGCTATTAGAGCCAGCCGCAAGGCTAAAGTACAACTGTAGTTCAGCAGTATTATTATCCGCTAGGGCATTACCTGATGCACCATCACCATCAAAGGTTATGGTCTTAAATTCCCAAGTATTAGCCGCATTAACCGTGTATGTTAGTGTCTGACTTCGTGACACAGCACCTCCGCCTATACCAGCATTTGTATACATCAACACGGCGTAATTACCAGTTACACCAGAACGAACCCAGAATGATAATGTAGTTTTCTTTGCGCTGGATGTGCCAAATGCAAGATGCTGTGCGTCTTGGCCTTCTATGCCTTGATAACGGATATAAACCTGCTCATCAGCATCAAGTGCGGTTTCAGCAGTACCGCCAACAACAACTTTAAAAGAGTTAGCAAAACCCTGCCCTGATGGAACTGTACTGTCTTGGCTTTCTGTTAAAGATGCTTGGTCTAAGTTAGCAATAGTAGTGCTAAACCTGTCTACAGTTAAAGGTGCGCTGGCTGTAGTTACGGTAGCACTTGTTCCACGTTGCGCCACGTTAAAGGCACCGTTAATTAACATGTTGGCACCTGTCAGGCCACCCGCATCTGCGCTACCACCTAAATCTGCTAAGTCTCTTGCTCTGCTCATATCATTATCCTATTGCATCAAGTTCTGATTGTGTTGGCTTTGCAAGTGTCGGATGTTCCCACTTTGCAATGTAATCGCCTCTATCATCGCCACAATTTTCAAGCCGGATGTCACCAGTAGCAAAATTGTAGTCTGCTAGTGCCGGATAAATTTGTAAAATTTTTTCGTACAAAGTCATTATGTCGCCCTAACTAAAAAGCCACTCATAAAAGTTTTGCCACTGTTAGCTCCAGTAGCACTAATTACAGGACTTGTGCCAGTAATATAGGCATAAAGCTCTAAATAGTCTGTCGAGCCATTCATTTCTATCAACGCATTTACTTGTGAAACACCATCTTGTGCTGAAGCCGCCCCAGCACTTGTACCCCACACCTCTGCTGTTCCATTTTTGTAAATCATAACCCAAATATAATTAGCACTGTTACTGGATACTGGATAAAGCGCACCATTTAATTGATAATACCCAGCTACAGTAGGCTGAAATCTATAGTTTGTAGTGCTATCAAAAAAATTATCTGTATCAAAGTTCTCAGAATTGAGTTGCACTTTTGTAAATGTTGCACTTGTTACTGCCTGATTTGTACCTAAATAAGCACTAAACGCTGGGACAACAGGCTTAATTGTTGTCAGGCCACTGCTATCAATAGTCATAGCTGTAGTTGTGCCAGTAGCATCTTTGATTGTGCCTACGTTAAAGCCACTATTAAATGTAACACCACCATTAAACGTACCACCACTTGCCTTACTTACTGTATCAGCAAGCTGAAACTTTTCATATATAACAATCTCAACTACCTGCCCAGCAGTCAGCGCAGACAGACCACCTACAGTGTTTGCAGTTGTGGTGTTGTAGTCTGTGCCAGCTACGAGTGAAATACCGTTTAGGCTTACGTCAATGTCAGCGTTGGCAGCAAAGGACAAACCAGCTATCTGTGATGTACCAATAGATGTCTCACCGCCTGTGGCTGTGTAATAGTGTCTTGCACGTACAGCCTCGCTGTTAATCTTGGCTACATTGTAAATGTCATACACTACAACTTCTACAATGTCGCTGGCAGACAAAGCAGAAAGACTGCTAATTGTGTTTGTTGTGCCTACACCATAGTCTGTGCCTTGCACGAGTAGAACACCATTGAGGTATACATCTAAAAATTCACCATCAGTAAACTTTAGTGTTTTACTATTATCATCTGCACCAGACAGTGATGTTTCACCGCCAGTAGCAGTAAAGTGAAAGCGTTGTCTTACGCCTGAACCTGTTGGTGATTTTCCTATGTATGGCATTAGTCTGCATCCGTTATTGTTAATTGACCCGCTTTTACGCGCCGTATTATTTCTTGATAGTGAGTATTAACTGGGTCAAGTGGCACCATTGTC
>FUFK010065499.1_pt1 | contig 22350 bp, 22 predicted proteins | sample 1021851 | NCBI WGS metagenome assembly FUFK01 (sample SAMEA51879418, study PRJEB19060) | metagenome
TATTTCTGAACTAGAAAAAAATGAAAAAATTGACAAAAATTTACTTAGATTTTTAACAGTAAAAGTAAAAAAATTTGATTTAGATACAGATTATTTCAAAAAAAATAGCGAAGATAAAGAGGTAGATAGAAAAATTAAAAAATAATGAAGAAAAGAAATAATAAAAAAAAAGGTTCACAAAGTAATTTTTCAAAATTAAGTGTTTTTCAAAATAATAAATATAAATTTAAAAAGAAATGCCCTCTATCAGGAAAAGGTGCACCAGTCGTTGATTATAAAAACATTAAGCTCCTAAAAAGATATGTATCTGAAAATGGAAAAATTCTTCCATCTAGGATAACTTCAGTGAGTCAAAAAAAACAAAGAGAATTATCTCTTTCAATTAAAAGAGCGAGAAACTTAGCTTTACTATAATGAAAGTTATTCTTTTAGAGAACGTCAGAAAAATAGGATCAATTGGGGAAATAATTGATGTTAAAAGAGGTTTTGCAAGAAACTATTTGATTTCCAAAAAAAAAGCTCTTTTTGCATCAAAAGAAAATATTAAAGAGGTAGAAAAAATTAAACAAGAGCTAAATAAAAAAGATCAAGATAAAAAAAAAGAGGCTAAAAGTATTTTAGAAAAAATTCAAAACAAGACTTACGAAATAAAAAAACTTAGTACTGAAAACAAAGAATTATATGGATCAGTAAAACCTACAGAAATCTCCAAGTTAATTCACGAAAAGGAAAATGTAGAAATCAATCCTTCTAATATTCAACCTTCAAAAGAAATAAAAGCTTTAGGTGAATTTAAGGTNGAAATAAACCTGCATTCTGACGTTCAAACTCAAATAACAGTCAAAGTAGTACCTAAAGAAGAAATAAAATAATTATACATTTTTTTCCCCAGTTCTTATTTAATATTGTAAACAGTTTATTTTTAAATAGGATCCTATAATGTCACAGTCACTTAATATTATAAAAAGTAAACTAGAAGAACACCCAAATAATATAGAAGCTGAACAATCGGTTATAGGATCAATTTTACTCTCAAACGAAATATTTGATGAGATCAATATGATAATTGTTAGTAAAAATTTTTATGATCCAATGCATCAAAAAATTTTTGGGGCTATAGAAAAGTTAATTTATAGTGGAATGCTGGCAAATCCAATTACTCTTAAAAATCATTTTGAAAACGAAAAAGATGAATTAAATGTGCCTGAATATCTTGTAAAAATTACTAAATTTTCAACATCCTCAAGGCAAGCAATAGAATATTCGAAATTAATTTATGATCTATTTGTAAAAAGAGAATTAATTAAAATATCAGAAAATGTAATTGATACTGCAAAACTCAATGATCTAGATAATGATGGACAAAAAATTATTGAGAATTTTGAAAAATCATTATTTGATTTAGCTGAAAAAGGCTCCTTCAGTAATTCATTGATTAAATTTGATGAAGCCATGAGACAAACGATTGAAATGGCTTCAAGCGCATATAAAAATGATGAAGGAATTGTTGGTGTACCTACTGGTTTAACAGATCTTGATGATCGTTTAGGCGGTTTACATAAATCAGATCTAATAATAATTGCAGGAAGACCATCGATGGGGAAAACTGCATTAGCTACTAATATTGCATTCAATGCAGCAAAAAAATTACAAGATGATGGAAAAAAATCTTCAATAGCTTTTTTTTCATTAGAAATGTCATCAGAACAACTTTCAACTAGGATTCTTGCTGAGCAATCTAGAATTAAATCCAATGATATTAGAAGAGGTAGAATATCAGAGGAGCAATTTGATAAATTCATTGAGACATCAAAAGATATATCTGAATTACCCCTATATATTGATGAAACCCCAGCAATTTCGATTGCAGCTTTAAGTAATAGAGCAAGAAGAATAAAAAGATTATATGGACTTGATATGGTGGTTATTGATTATATTCAATTGATGAGAGCATCAAACTTTAAAGATGGAAGAGTTCAAGAAATATCGGAGATTACACAGGGTTTAAAAGCACTTGCAAAAGAGCTGTCAGTCCCAGTTGTTGCGCTCTCTCAGTTATCTAGAGCAGTTGAGGCAAGAGATGATAAGAAACCACAACTAGCTGATTTAAGAGAATCTGGTTCGATTGAACAAGATGCAGATGTTGTAATGTTTGTTTACAGAGAAGCATATTACTTAGAGAGAAAAGAACCAAGACCTGCAACTGTTGAGCACGCAGAATGGCAGGCAAAAATGAATGAAGTCTCAAGTTTAGCTGAAATAATTATAGGTAAACAACGTCATGGTCCAACGGGTAATATAATGCTTGAATTTGAGGCTATGTTTACCAAATTTAAAGATATTCAAAATAACTAGTTTTAAATATATAAGCTAATACTGAATGTTAGCTAACTTTTATCAAAAAAATATTATTGAAAAACCAAAATTAGTTTTTCTTCTACTTTTAATTTCATTAATTTTTTTTGGTTATTTCTCGAAAAATTTTAGGCTTGATGCATCATCAGATACTCTTCTTATTGAAGGTGATCCAGACCTAAAATACCTTAATGAAATCTCTGAAAGATACGGAGCAAAAGAATTTTTAGTATTAACTTATACTCCAAATGGTGAAATGATTTCATCTGAATCTATAAAAAATTTACTATCACTGAAACAAGAAATTCAAAAATTAGATTGGGTTCATAATGTTATCACTCTTCTAGATATACCTCTTCTTAATAGCACTGATCAACCTCTTTTGGAAAGATTAAAAAATTTTAAATCATTAAAAGATAATGATGTTGATAAAATCAGAGGTTTTCAAGAAATTAAAAATAGTCCTGTATTTAGAAATTTTGTAATAAGTGAAGATGGGAAAACTAGTGGAATAATTGTTTATCTAAAACCCAAGGAAAAAAACAAAGAATTTAAAAACAAGCAAGAGCTAGAAAAATATAAAGATCAGATCAAAAAACAAAATCATGAAAATATTTTAGAGATCAGAGAAGTAATAAAAANTTTTAGTAATATTGGTAAAATTCATTTGGGTGGTATTCCCATGATTGCAGATGATATGATGACGTTTATAAAAAACGATATCATTGTATTTGGACTTGGAGTATTAATTTTTATTATTGTAACACTCTGGTTTGTCTTTAGAAAATTAATTTGGATTATAGTACCTATAAGCAGTTGTTTTTTTTCTGTAATAATTATGATGGGACTTCTAGGTTTAGTTGGATGGAAAGTCACTGTAATATCCTCAAACTTTATAGCTATGATGCTAATCCTTACAATGGCAATGAATATTCATATGAGTACTCGATTTCTTCAACTCTCAAAAAAATTTCCAAAAAAAACAAAAACCAGTATCCTATTAATGACTACAAGTAATATGTATTGGCCTATACTTTATACTGTTCTTACAACTATTTGTGCATTCTTATCTTTAATTTTTAGTGAAATTAAACCAATCATTGATTTTGGTTGGATGATGACAATGGGATTGCTTACATCTTTTATAATCACATTTACGCTTCTGCCAACTTTGCTAAATTTTATTGAAAGCTCAAATATCAATATAAAAAAAGATCAAAAATCAAAATTTACTTATTTTCTTGGTAATTTTGCAATTGATAGAAAAAATATTATTTTTGGAACGACTGTATTTATTATTATGTTAAGCGTAACTGGTATTTCAAAATTAGAGGTCGAAAATAGTTTCATCAATTACTTCAATAAAAACACCGAAATTTATAAAGGCATGAAATTAATTGATGAAAAGTTAGGTGGCACAACTCCTTTGGAGGTAATACTTAAGTTCCCGAAAAATGAAGAGGAAAAGTCTGATGATGATTTTGAGGATGATTGGGGTGATGAAGAACAAAATAATGANAAATATTGGTTTACNAAAGATAAAATTGATAAAATTAANAATGTACATAACTATNTAGACAGCTTAGAGCCAGTAGGCAAAGTACTTTCTTTTTCCTCTATAATTGAAGTTGCAACTCAACTAAATAACAACAAGCCATTAGGNACACTAGANATGGGTGTATTGTATTCAAAAATTCCTGATACAATTAAAAAAGAAATAGTTGATCCTTATATTTCAATAAAAGACTCAGAGGCAAGAATAAGTTTAAGAATAAAAGATTCTTTAGAAGATTTAAGAAGGAATGACTTAATTAATCAAATTAATTTCGATTTAGAAAATAAACTGGGACTTAAAAAAGATGAATTCAAATTGGGAGGTGTTCTAATTTTATTTAATAACTTGTTACAAAGTTTGTTTAAGTCTCAAATATTAACTCTTGGTTTTGTTATGGTTGGGATATTTATTATGTTCATTATTTTATTTAGAAATATCAAATTATCCTTAATTGGGGTTGTTCCAAATTTTATAGCTGCTTTTTTTATTTTAGGAATTATTGGATTGGCAGGTATACCATTGGATATGATGACAATTACTATTGCTGCAATAACTATTGGTATTGCTGTTGATAACAGTATTCATTATATCTATAGATTTAAGGAAGAATTTGCCAAAATTAAAGATTACGACAAAACACTTCGAGTTTGTCACTCAACTGTAGGGGTTGCTATATTAAATACCTCAATTACAATTGTGTTTGGATTTTCTATTTTAGTATTATCAAATTTTATTCCAACTATTTATTTCGGTATATTTACAGGTATTGCAATGTTATTGGCGATGATNTCTGTACTAACTCTNCTNCCGTCTTTATTATTAGTTATTAAACCATTTTCAATTAAGTGATTGATAATATTCAAGATATTTTAGAAAAAATTACAGTATTTGATTACTCTTATATAATTTTAACAATTTTGTTAATGATTAGAGGGGCTTTTAAAGGATTTGTATTATCAATTCTATCAGCAGCAAAATGGGTGTTGGCATATGTTTTAACAATTTTTATTTTTCCAAAAGTCAAACCCTATGTAGAAAATATTTTAGACAACGAATATGTATTAGATNTAATTTTGGGAGTTAGCTTATTTGTATTAATAATTTTCTTAATATTGATGATTAATAAAGCAATTAGTAAAGCTGTAACCTATTCAGGTATCGGAACAATAGATAAATTTTTTGGTTTGATATTTGGAATCGTTAAATCCTATGTAGTTGTAGTTTGTTTATTTACAGCTGCTAATATTGTTTATAATTATGAAAAATGGCCTTTAAACTTGAGGGATTCGTTTACATTTCCAATGGTTGAAAAAGGTAGTAAGTACCTTATAAAAGAATTTCCCAATGAAAAAGAATATCAAGACGCTAAAGAAAAAGTTCAGGATATATAGTCCAAAAATCAAGGAAGAGTGCGGTGTTTTTGGAATAAGCAACTCTTCAGACGCATCCACCTTAACAGCTTTAGGTTTACATGCTCTGCAACACAGAGGTCAAGAAGGATGTGGGATTGTTTCATTTGATGGAGAAAAATATCATTCGGAAAAAAGGTTTGGTCTTGTAGGAGACAATTTTAATGATGAAAAAGTTTTAAAAAATTTACCAGGAAAATTTGCAATTGGGCATAATAGATATTCAACAACAGGAGGAACTGCTTTAAGAAACGTACAGCCATTCTTTGCGGATACAAATTCTGGAGGAATTGGTGTAGCTCACAATGGAAATTTAACTAATGCTATCACCTTAAGAAATAAAATGGTTGAGGAAGGATCAATCTTTTACACAACTTCTGACACTGAAACTATTGTTAAACTAATTGCTAAATCAAAAAGAGGTAGAACAATTGATAAAATAATCGATGCTATATTCCAAATTCAAGGAGGATATGCTTTGGTTATGATGACTCAAAACAGCTTAATAGGAGTTAGAGATCCACTTGGTATTCGTCCTCTCGTTATTGGAAAGTTAAAAAATTCCTATGTTTTTACTTCAGAGACATGTGCATTAGATATAATAGGCGCAAAATTTATTAGAGAAGTTGAAAATGGAGAAATTGTTTACGTTGAAAATGATGANTTNCAAAGTTTAAAACCCTTTCCNCCAAAAAAAGTAAGGCCTTGTATTTTTGAATACATTTATTTTTCAAGACCCGATAGTATTTTAAGTGGNAAAACTGCTTATGAGTATAGAAAAAATTTTGGCGCGCAATTAGCTAAAGAGGATACTTTTGATGCTGATTTGGTTGTGCCCGTACCAGATTCTGGAAATGCTGCAGCACTAGGTTATGCTCAAGAAAAAAAAGTAAAATTTGATTTAGGTCTTATTAGGAACCACTACGTCGGACGAACATTTATTGAGCCCTCTCAGCAAATTAGAAGCCTTGGAGTAAAATTAAAATTAAATGCTAACCTCTCAGTAATTAAAAATAAAAAAATAATATTAATCGATGACTCGCTTGTAAGAGGCACAACCTCTTATAAAATAGTTAAGATGTTATATGATGCTGGAGCTAAAGAAGTGCATGTCAGAATTGCTAGTCCTGAAATCAAATATCCTGATTTTTATGGTGTAGATACCCCTACAAAGAAAGAACTTTTGGCTGCTAACAAAACTGTAGATGAAATAAAAGAATTTATAAGTGCACAAAGTTTGAAATTTTTGAGTTTAGATGGGCTGTATAAAGCCATGGGATTTGAAAAAAGAAATGATAACTATCCTCAATTAACAGATCATTATTTTACTGGTGATTATCCAGTAAAAATAATTGATGAATTAGGTGGGGATAAAGTTACTCAATTATCACTGTTAAGTACTGGTTCAAATAACTGATGAAAAAAGTAAGTTTTACTGAAATGAAGCATGGAACCAAAGAGGATTATGCTCTTTTAGACAAACATGAAAAAGAGTATGAAAGAAAAACTGCNGATAGAATTTTAAACTATCTTTCAAAACTAGATAGCACACTTGAAGGATATAAAGTTTCAAGATTAGAACATTCTTTACAATCAGCTACTAGAGCATTTAAGAATGGAGAGAGCGAGGAAATGGTTGTTGCAACTCTATTACATGATATTGGAGATGAACTAGCTCCAATGAATCACTCGCAGTATGCTGCATCAATATTAAGACCTTATGTATCTGAAAAAACACATTGGATCATTGAAAAACATGGTTTGTTTCAAACTTATTATTCAGCAGAACATTTGGGTGGAGATAAAAATGCTAGAGANAGATATAAAGATCATAAATATTATCAAGCAACTGTTGATTTTTGCGAGAATTACGATCAATGTTCTTTTGATCCAGATTACAAGTCAATGACATTAAAAGAATTTGAACCTATGGTAAGGAAAATTTTCGCAAGAGATCCTTTCTATCATCATTAAAATCTTAAATATGACTAATCGACTTGCCTCTGAGAAAAGTCCTTATCTTAAACAACACGAAAATAATCCTGTTGATTGGCATCCTTGGAAAAGTGAAACTTTAAAATTAGCTAAAGATGAAAAAAAACCAATTTTTTTAAGTGTTGGTTATGCCAGTTGTCATTGGTGCCATGTTATGGCTCATGAAAGTTTTGAAGATGAAGAAACGGCAAAAATAATGAATGAAAAATTTATAAATATCAAAGTTGATAGAGAAGAAAGACCAGATCTTGATTATGTTTTTCAGAGAAGCTTATCAATTTTAACTGGTACGCAAGGAGGTTGGCCTCTTTCTATGTTTTTGGATGAAAATGGTGTGCCTTTTACAGGAGGTACTTATTTTCCTCCAAAAGAAATGCAAGGAAGGCCTGATTTTAGAAAAGTTTTAAACAATGTCTCAGATGTTTATAGAGATAATAGAGAAAAAATAATTGCTCAAGCTTCACAAATGCAGGATATTTTTTCTAAAATTAATCAAAGATCTGCAGTTTTAAATCAACCTCTTTTACCTTTTGTAGATAAAATTATTTCATATTTAGATGAAGAACATGGAAGTTTCAAAGGTGCTCCAAAATTTCCTCAATTTTATTTATTTGATGCTATGTTTTATTTCTATTTAAAAACTAATGATGAAAAATATCTTAAACCAGTGGAAACATTGCTAAAAAATATTTGTTCAAAAGGAATTTACGATCAATTAATAGGTGGCATAGCCAGATATACAGTTGATGATAAGTGGATCATTCCTCATTTTGAAAAAATGCTCTATGATAACATTCAGTTTATAAGTCTTTTGTCAAAATTTTATCANAGNACAAAATCTGATTATTTTAAGAAAAAATTNAATCAAACGATAAACTATATAAATACAGAATTTGTAAATGACATTGGATTATATGGGTCTGCATATGATGCTGATAGTGAAGGTGTGGAGGGAAAATTTTATACATGGGCTTTCGATGAACTTAGTAAGATTTTACAAACTAATTTGAATATATTTGCTAAAAAATACTTAGTAACTAATGAAGGTAATTTTGAGGGGAAGAATATTCTTGTTGAGCAAAATAATGATTTGGATGAAAAAGAACAAGAAATTATTGAAAGAACAGAGAAAGATCTAATTCTAACCAGAAACAAAAGAGTTAAACCATTATTTGATGATAAATCTCAAACAGATCAAAATGCATTTTTAATTACAGCTTTATTAAATGCATCTGTTGTTTTGGAAGATGAGAATATTAGAGAAATTGCTTTTCAAAAGTTCAAAATACTTAAAGAGAAAATGTCAGACAAAATATTTCATTGCTATCAGTCAGAAGAAATTGATGTTTTTCTAGAAGATTATGTTTTCTATTCAAAATTGTTATTAAATTTGTACGAAATTGAGGAAAAAAAAGAATATTTAGATGAAGCTTCTAAAATAATGGTTGAAGCGTGGAATATGTTTTATGATGACAAATCAAAACTACTTCAAAAAAATCCTATCAAAATAAATGATCTTTTCGTTAGTCCCGTTGATTTAAATGATAATAATATACCCAATGGTAATAGTGTTTATTTAACCCAAATAAATAAATTATATTACATAACAAATGATAAACACTGGTCTGAAAAATCACGTATACTTCAACAATCATTTCACCAAGTTTTAAACTCAAATTTTTCACAAATGTTTAGCTTTGTTAAAGCTTTAGATATGTATCACGAAACTATTTCTTTTACATTTTATAGCGATTACAAAGAGATAAAAAATTATTTATTAAAAAACTATTTTGATAGAGCCATATTTATTTACAACACAGAAAATAAATCTGATTCGGGTGTTGTTATTTGTAAAAATCAGACATGTTCAAACAAAATATCTAGTATTCATGAGATAAATGATTATTTAAAGGGTATAAGTAATTAAAATGATAAATAACAAAGATCAAATTATTAAATATTTTGAANATGGCATCAAAGAAGAAGGAAATCTAAAAATTGGTGTTGAACATGAAAAATTTATATTTAATAAAAAAAATAACAAAAGAATTGATTATTCGTCTATTACAAAAATGTTTGGACATCTCTACGAGTTTGGTTGGAAGCCAGTTAAGGAGAATGATAAAGTAATTGGTCTTAGCAAAGAAGATAAAAATATTACACTTGAGCCAGGAAACCAAATTGAATTATCTGGAGCAAAACTAAGTAATATTCATGAAGCGTGTTCAGANTCTCATGAGTATTTATTTGAATTAAAACAAGTTTTAGAAAAACTTAACTTTCGAATTATAAGTGCGGGATTTGATCCTATATCCAAACTTTCAGAAATACCAAACAACCCAAAACAAAGATACGAAGTCATGACTAAAGACATGCCTGAAGGTGGAGCATTAAGTTTAGATATGATGTATAGAACATGCGGCACACAATTAAACATTGATTATACTTCTGAGGAAGATTTTTCAAAAAAGTTTAGGTTAGCAAATTATTTAGTTCCAATTAATATTGCTTTATTTGCAAATTCTTCAATCATTGAAAAAAAAAATAGCAATTACTTTTCATACAGATCACATGTATGGCAACAAACATCACGTGGTGGTCTCCCTAAATTTTTTTTAGANAAAGTAAATTTTGAAAATTATGCTGAATTTGCAATGAGTATGCCATTATTATTTTTACAAGCGGATGGAAAATATATTTCAGGAAAAAAATATATATTTAAGGACTTCATGGATGGAAAAATAAGTGAGATTAAAAATTTACAGCCAACAGAGATAGAATTGAATACGCATCTTGGAACCATATTTACAGAAAATAGATTAAAGAAATATATTGAGTTAAGATCTATGGATGCTTGTGGTTGGGATTGTTTATGCTCNGGTCCTGCTTTTAACACAGGACTGCTTTATGGAAATTTAGATGAAGCATTAGAAGTTGTAAAAAGATGGAATGTAAATGAGGTTTTAGAGGCTTACAGCAATGCACCAAAAAAAGGACTATCTACTCCTCTGATGGGCAAAGATCTATTGTATTGGTCCTCAGTAATATTAAATATTTCTAAAAAAGGACTAACAAACAGAAATATACTTAACAAAAAAGGTNTGAACGAGGAAAAATTTATAGATCATTTATTTAGAATTATTGAAAATAAAAAAACAAATGCAGATCATATGTTGTATAAATTTTCTAAAGATGAGAATTTAGCAAACTTATATGACCAATAAAATTATTGCTGTTCAAGGTAATAACTTAAATAACTTAAATCCATTAACAGATACTAGTATATTTCTTGCAAAAAGTGGTGAAAATAGAGGCTATAAAATCTTTTATTACGAGCCAGAAAATTTATCAATTAAAAATAAAAAAGTTTTTGCAAATGGAAGTTTTATTAAAATTGATTACTCTAAAAAAAAATTTTTTAAAATAATTAAAAAAACACATATTGATTTATCCAAAGTAAAATTTATTTTAGTTCGTCAAGACCCACCGTTCAATCTAGAATATATATCTACAACCTACATTTTAGATACTATTAAAAATAAAGTTAGAGTTATTAATAATCCTACTTCTATAAGAAATATTTCTGAAAAATTATATTCAATGAAGTTTATTAATTTTATGCCTGATACAATATTTACAAAAAAAGTAGAAGATATTTTGCATTTTTATAAAAAATATAAAAAAATAATACTTAAACCAATTCATAGTTACAGTGGTAATGATATTATTTTTATAAATAACAAATTAAATAAAAAACTAATTTCAAAATTTGTTAAAAAACATGGACACATAATGTGTCAAAAATTTTTACCAAAAATAAAATTTGGAGATAAAAGAGTTTTTATAATCAATGGTAAGATTTGTGGCTGTATTTCAAGAGTGCCAAAAGCTGGATCAATTTTAAGCAATATGAGCAAAGGCGCAAAACCAAAATTGATTAAATTAACTAAAAAAGAAATAAAAATTTCAAAAATAATTGCAAAAGACCTTATAAAAGAAGATATATATTTTGCAGGAATTGACTTTATTGATGAAAAATTAAATGGAGATATAAACGTTACTTCACCTACAGGCTTAAAAACTTTTTTTGATTTATCAAATATAAACCTTGCAGATTATTTCTGGAAAGGTTTGAGAGCTTGAAAAATCTCACCAATCAGCAAAAAGGTTCTTTAATGGCTTTTATTGGTGTTATGTTTATAACGCCAGATTCTCTTTTTATTAGATTATCTAACATAGAAACTTGGGGTATGCTTTTTTATAGAGGAGCAATACCCTTTTTAGTCGTACTTTTTGGTCTTATAATTTTTTACAAAAAAAATTTTTTTAATGCTTTATTCAAAATCGGTTATCCAGGATTATTTTATGTAATAAGTTTTTCGATTTGTAATATTACTTTTATAATCTCAATTCAAAATACCAATGTAGCAAATACATTATTAATGATAGCGCTTGCCCCGATGCTTTCAGCGATATTAGGAGCAATTTTTTTAAAAGAAAAACCTGAGAAGAAAACATGGGTTGCAATAATCATCACCTTTACTGCATGTGTTTACATATTTTACGACTCACTTAGCCTTGGTAATTTCTACGGTGACCTTTTTGGGTTAATTACTGCTTTTGGATTAGCTTGTAATGCTAATTTAGCAAGATATGCAAAATCTACTGATTTAGTCCCCTCTGCAGTGATCGGTAAATTATGTGTTGCTATATTTGCCTTTTTCTTCGTTAAAGACTTTACGCTTGTTGGCACAGATATGATTTTTATACCTATTATGTGTGTTATGTGTGTTGCGATACCATTTGTTTTAGTAACTATAGCCCCACGATTTATAACTGCAGCTGAAGTTAACCTTTTTTTTCTTTTAGAGACAATTATTGGACCAATATGGGTCTGGCTAATTATTAAAGAACAGCCCTCAACTCAAACTATATTAGGGGGGATTGTAATTATAATTACGATTGCAATTCATTCATTATTAGCCATAAAAAAAACACAAACCAAAACTACTTAGCCGCCAGATTTAACTGACAGTAAATATATAAATGCAAAAAGAAGTAAAAAAGTCCTGGGCTCTTTTTATGGGAATNGGGGTAATGATGATTGCTCATGGATTGCAAATGCAATTNATGGGNATTAGATCAGTNCTGGAGGGTTTTAGTGTTTTAACAACTGGTATCTTCATGTCAGGATATTATGTTGGATATTTTATTGGATCAAAAACTACTCCTAATTTTGTATCAAAAGTTGGACACATAAGAGTNTTTGCNGCTTTTGCATCACTTGCATCTTTAAGTGCATTATTAGCTGTGGTTTATGTTAATCCAATAATGTGGACTGTAAGTAGATTTGTAACAGGGGTGAGTTTAGTTAGTTGTTATGTGGTAACTGAAAGTTGGTTAAATGACAGAGCTACTAATAAAAACAGAGGTCAACTGCTTTCAGCTTACATGATGGTTATATTTTTTGGTTTAGCAATTGGTATGTTGTTGCTTAATGTTAGTGAACCTAAAAACTACGAACCNTTTATTTTAGTATCAGTGTTATTATCAATTGCTCTTGTTCCAATTTTNNTAACAAAAAGACCTGCACCAAAATTNAAAAAAATTGAAACTATAAGTATTGTGGAATTATATAAAATTTCTCCTCTTGGTACATTCAGCTCTTTTTTTACTGGTGTAATTCATGCAGCATTTTTTTCTTTAATTTCAGTTTATGCTACACTTGCAAAATTATCTCTTTTGGAAACATCAGTACTTTTATTTATTGCAACAATAGCTGGTGTGCTAGGTCAAGGGCCTATTGGATATTTATCTGATAAATATGATAGACGAACAGTTATTGTTATTTCAACTTTTGGAAGCTCAGCTTTAGCACTTTTATCAATTCTTACTGCCAATGATCCGTTACAAAATATATATTACATGAATGAATTAGCATTCAGAAAAATAGTATTTTTTGTTGCTGTTGGATTATATGCAAGTTTATGTCTTCCATTATTTTCTTTAAACCTTGCTCACACTAATGATTTTGTACCTAAGACTAAATTTGTTGCTGCAGGAGGTGGTTTACAATTAATTTTTGGTTTTGGAGCAATAAGTGGTCCAATTCTTTGCTCTATCTTTATGGGTTGGTTTGGCTTAAACGGTTTTTTTGTTTTTCTAATATTAATTCACAGTTTAATTGGAGCTTTTGGGCTTTATAGAATGAGAGTGAGAGAAACTGTTGAAAATCCAGACTCGACTTTTACCCCAGTACCAGCAACTATTACTCCTGCGGGATTAGAGTTGGATCCTGATACACCTGCAACACTAGATCAAAATTCAAGCAGTAATGAAACTCAAAAAACTTTTGGATAAAATTCAATTAATCTAGAACTTCAATTTTATCTCCAGTATTTATACTAGAAGATGTTAAAATCTGACATCTAAGACCACCTTTTCTTAAAAATTCCTTTAAAACATTATCTTGATTTAATGATTCATTAAGATGTCTGCAGGGTCTACATAAATCCATACCCTCAACTTCAACAGATCCAATTTTTAGTTTTTTTCCAACCAAATCATTCAGCTTAATTCCTTTGGTAATTATATTTCTTCTAAAATCTATATATGGAATATTTAAACCNTATTTAATATTGTAATAATCAATNTTCTCNGACTCTATTAGAGATAATTGATTANATGGNTCNTTAAATTCTTTGAAATGCCTATCCCCTACTATGCCTTGATTTGCAATTACTTTAACTGTTTTGACTTCTTGAATTTTTTGATTGTTTTTTTCTGTAATTCCAATTTTAATAACTTCAGGCATTCAAAATAGTATGACTTATCTTTCCTCAAATCAACTTCAACAATACAAGGATGAGGGATTTGTTTCACCTATAGATATTTTTTCAAAAGACAAAGCAAAAGAAATTAGAGATGAAATTGAAACTATTGAACAAAGATTGCCTGGAGAATTGGAAAAANCAGGAAGATACAATGCGCACCTGATCTCTCCTTTGCTTGATGAAGTAACACATAATTCAAAAATATTAGATGCAGTACAATCCTTAATTGGTAAAGATATTCTCGTTTGTGGAACAACGTTATTTATAAAAAATCCAAAAGAAAAGGGATTTGTAAGTTATCATCAGGATGCAAAGTATATTGGATTAGAGCCTTATAATTGGGTTACTGCATGGGTTGCGATAACAGATTCAAATGAANANAATGGATGTATGAGAATGTGGTCAGGATCTCATAAAGATAACCTTAAAGATCATGATCAAAAATTTAATGAGGGAAATCTATTAACTAGAGGTCAAACAGTAAATGATGTTCCCGAAAATGAAACGAAGGCCTTAATACTGTCTGCAGGACAAATGTCACTACATCATCCTAAAACAGTGCATGGCTCAGGTTTAAACAAAAGCGATGATAGAAGAATAGGTTTTGTTATACAGAGTTACATAGGAAGTAATGTAAAACAAGTAATAGGAAAAAATAGCGTTCAGCTTGCAAGAGGAGAAGATAAATTTAATTTTCATGAAAAAATAGGAAGACCAAAATCATTATTAGATGAAGAGGACATAAAAATTAAAAAACAAGAAAACGATAATCTTCAAGAAATTTTTTATAAAGGAGCCAATCAAAAAGGAAATTATTAAATCATGAAAAAAAAATATAAAGCCATGGTTCTTTCTTGCATGGATCCAAGATTTCAAACTAAAGTCTCAAATTATTTAAAAAGAAGAAAATTAAATAATAAATATAGTGCTTTTACAATTGCTGGTGCTGCAGTTGGTGTCACAGCTTCAAAGTTTAAAAAGTGGCACACTACCTTTCTGGGAAAATTTAAATACATCAATAAAAATACATAGAATTGAAAAGTTGATAGTTATAAATCATAAAGATTGCGGTGCAGCAAAAATTGTAAATGGAANAAAANAATTTACNCCTCANAATGAAATGAAAATTCATGAANANTCGTTTGAAAAAATAANGTTAAATTTAAAGAAAAAACATCCAAGACTTAAAGTAGAATTAANTCTNATGTCATTAAATGGAAGANTAGATAAATTTTAATCTCTTATTTAAACAATTCTCCAGTAATACTGTGTTGATACATAATTTTCATATCCTCTAAAGAAAGCTTCTTTGGGTTTCCACTAGTTGACGGGTCATCAAGGGCCATTTTTGAAAGTCGATCAATATCAATTTTGTCTGGTTCAATAACATCAGCAAGTTTGTGTGGAATTTTAAGTTTTTTTCTCAAGTTTAATGTCCAATTTAAAAATTCATCGAATGTTTTGTTTTGAAACTCTAAATATTCACAAATTTTAACAATTTTTTTTTCAATTNCGTTTTTATTGAATGTCAAAACATAAGGCATAAAGATTGCGTTAGATAATCCATGATGGATATTATTTAATGCATTTACTGGATGGCTTAATGAATGGATTGCACCAAGTCCTTTTTGAAATGCAGTAGATCCCATGCTTGCAGCAGTTAACATATTCATTCTAGCTTCAATATTTGACCCATCTTCAACTGCAACTAAGAGCCAGTTATTAATTATTCTTATGCCCTCTAATGCAATTCCATCTGCCATCGGATGATANCCTGGGGCACAATAAGCTTCTAAGTTATGAGCTAAAGCATCCATTCCAGTTGCAGCAGTTATATCTGGAGGTAAACTTTTAGTTAACAATGGATCTAAAATTACAATCGAAGGTAAAAACTTTGGATGAAAAATTATTTTTTTAATTCCAGAATCTTCATTTAAAATAACTGATGCTCGTCCTGTCTCTGATCCAGTGCCTGCTGTGGTTGGAACTGCAATAATTGGTGCAATGCTATTTGAATTAGCTTTTTTCCAATTATCCCCCACATCTTCAAAATCCCAAATTGGTAAATCTTGACCTGACATAAAAGCAATGGCTTTACCTACATCAAGTCCACTTCCTCCACCAAAGGCAATGACACCATCGCAGTTATTTTTTCTGTAAATTCCAACACCTTCATTTACATTTGTTCCCGTTGGGTTTCCTATAACATTTGAATATAAAATAACCTCAAAACTATTTTGTTTTAAGTTAGATAAACTATTTTGAATAATATCTGAGCTTGCAAGACCTTTATCTGTTACTAATAAGGGCTTATTTATATTTAAATTTCTACAAGCAATACTAAGATCTTTAATTCTATCTTGGCCTACCCACATTGTTGTTGGATAATTCCAATTAGTTTTTTGCATTTTTAAATTGATTATTTAAATAATTGTAAGAATATAAGATCATGGAAACTTGGCAAATTATTTTAGCTATAATTATAGTCATATTATCAATTGTTTTACCAATTTATTATTCTAGAAAAAAGAAAATTGAANATAAGANAAAAGAGTCTGAAGCTNTNGANAGNATGCAAATTAGAGAATATGGAAGACAAATAAANGAAGAAACNAGAGCTAAAAGAAANTAAAATTTAAAAAATATTAAANATGCCNTCNTTTGATGTGATAAGTAAANTAAANTACCAAGAGTTTGACAANGCTCTTGCCAATTGTTTAAGAGAAATTGGAAATCGTTATGACTTCAAAGGGCTTCATATATCAATAGAAAGAAAAGAAAAAAATGTGACCACTCTTGCGCCTGATGAGCTTAAATTAAAGCAAGTAAATGAATTATTGCAAACTCATCTTATAAGGCGAAAAGTAGATCCAAGAGTATTTGATATTAAAAGTTCAGAAGGTGCATCTGGAGGAGCAATAAGACAAACAAGCGAGTTAAAAGAAGGAATTAGCCAAGATAATGCTAAAAAAATTATTGCTGAGATAAAAAAAATGAAACTTAAAATCCAAATAAAAATACAAGGAGAGGAATTAAGAGTGGATGGTAAAAAGAAAGATGATCTTCAGGATGCAATTTCGGCAATAAAAGCAATAGATATTGGTCTTCCTATAGATTTTGTTAATTTTAGAGATTAACAATAACAATTTGAATAAATATTTGTACAATTAGAAAAGTTAAGAAATAATGATTACAGTATTAGTTAAATTTAAAATATCTAATGAACTTAATTTAAAAACTCTAAAAGAAAAGTTTATCGAAACATCTACGTTATATGTAGACGTTGAAGGATTATTGAGAAAAAATTACATAGCAGATATTGAAAAAGGTTATGCTGGTGGTGTTTATACTTTTACAAAAATAGAGTTCGCCAAAAAATGGTTTGATGAAGAAAGAATTAAGTGGATCACTGAAAGATACTCTAAGCCAGAAATCACATATTATGAAAGTCCAGTTATTGTGGATAATGAAAAAAATAAAATAATATCCTAAAATAATCGAGGAATTAGTATCCTAGATCAGGATCTACTTGGTTAATTAAAACTTTTTTATCAATAAATAATTTTAAGTTTGTTAAAAACTTTTCTAAAACCATTTCTATGTACTTCCCTTTGCTATCAGAAGATATATGGGGAGTTATTACCAAGTTTGGGGTATCCCAAAATTTGGAATTTCTTTTTATAGGTTCCTCTGAAAAAACATCTAAAATAGCTCCAGAAATTTCATTTTTTATTAATTTTTTTCTTAAATACTCATAATCCATTACAGACGCACGTCCGATGTTAACAATTCCACATGTGTGTTTTAAAGCATCTAACCTTTTTTTGTTTATCATTCCTTTTGTTTCATTAGTTTCAGGAACTGCTAAATAAAGAAAATCAGCTTCTGGTAAAACTTTATCAATTTTATCAAATTTAATAACTTTTGAACATCCATCAACATTTCTTCCTCGTCTATTAACACCAGTTACATTTGCACCTAGTGAACTTATATGTTTAATCATTGATCCTCCCAATGAACCAGTTCCAACTACTACAACTTTTTTATTTTCAATTGGGTTACTTAATAAAGTGACATATTCTTTTTGTTTTTGGTTAGTAATTATTCTTGTCATTTGGTTTTGAAGCATCAAAATACTCATTAATCCAAATTCACCAGCTTTTTTTGCTTGTATTCCTCTACTATTAGTTAAAAGTAAATCTTTTTTAACCCAATTAAATGGAGAGAGATGATTAACTCCAGCTGATACAATGTGAATCCATTTTAATTTAGGTGCAATTTTACTTAAACCTTTTGTTGGAAAATTCCATGCAAGTAGGATATCGGCATCTTTCATTGAGGATTTCCAATTATCATCATCCCAGTCAATTAAATATGAAATTTTATCTTTTATTCCAGGATACTTACTTAATTTACTTTCAAACAAATCTTTTGTGACACTGCTATTTTTTTCGCCTTCTAAGTCACAAGGCAAAGATCCTTTTTTCCAATGATTGTTTCTTATATGAATTTTAATTTTATCTTTAGTCATTTATAAGTTAGTATACTAAAATAATAAGGAAGCTGGCGATTATTTGAGGTGCTAGTGGTACACCCGACTTCACACTACCTCACACTCACACTAGTTATGCGGATAATTAAAATTTGATTGAAAATAATTCGCATAAAGACTCGTCAATTTAAGCAAAAAACTATACCTCAAACTATACCAAGTTGAGATAAATCAACTTAATATAATATCTTTATTCTACTCGTGAATATTCTGATTTAACTCTACGTAAAGGTATGGAGGTTTCAACTGAAGAAACACCATCTATTACAGTAAGTTTTTTTGTTAAAAATTCCTCAAATTCCTCAACGTCTTTAACCGCAATTCTAATTAAGTAATCCTTAGCACCTGTCATTAACCAACATTCAACAACTTCAGGAAAATTTAAAATTTTTTTCTCAAATTTATCAAAATTTTTTGATTGTTGTTTTTCTAAGCTTATAAATATAAATGCAGGAAATTTGTAACCAAGTGAAGTTTCATCAATATTTATTGAATAATTTTTAATTATATTATTTTCTTCTAATTGGTTTATTCTTCTTGCGGTAGGAGCAATACTTAAATTTATTTTCTCACTAATATTTTGAAGTGTAGTTTTGCTGTTATTTTTAAGTATTTTTACAATCTTTTTATCAACTTCATCCATATTTTTAATAAATTTTATTAATATTTATAAAATATCTTATAAAATTTACTAATATTCAACTATAAATTAGTAATAATAGAGAAAATTTATTTTTAATTTCATGTAATTAATAATTATATGAATAAATCTAAATCATTTGATCCAATCTGGGTTCCAATTATTTCTCAATATCAAAACACAAAAAATTTAGAACTAGATGAAAAGCTTATTCAAAAACATATCCATTGGTTAGACCCACATGTAAAACAATTCTTGGTATGCGGAACTACAGGAGATGGATGGAATTTAACTGATAAATTAATTTTAAATTGGTTAGATATATTAAATGATAACTCTTTAATCAAAAAAGATAACAAAATATTATTTGGAGCATTTGGAAAAACAACAGAAGATGTTCTAAGACGTGCAGATATCATAGAAAGATATCTAGTTAAAAATGGATCATCTGCAGGTTTTTTTGGATTAACTTTATGTGCTCCCGTTAACGAAAACATCAAACAAAAAGAAATTATTTCACATTTTAAGCGTATCATTGAAAATACACATTTACCAATTTCTATCTATCAATTACCTCAAGTAGTAAAATGTAAAATTGAACCTGAAACTTTAAAAATATTAAAAGATAATTTTCAAGATAGAATTCAATTATTTAAGGATACTAGTGGTGAAGATGATGTTGTGAATTCTGGAATTAATTTTAATGATTTAATATTTTTAAGAGGAGCAGAAGAAAATTATTTTGATCATTTAAAACCTAATGGGAAATATGATGGATTTTTATTAAGCTCAGCAAATTGTTTTGGTAAAATTTTAAGAGAAATTTATAATAATGTTGCAAAGGGTAATTTTAAAGATGCAGAAAAAATGTCTGAAGAACTAAGCGATATAATTAGAATTTCATTCTCAGAAGGTCAAAAACTAGATTTTGGAAACCCTTTTTCTAATGTAAATAAAGCATTTGCTCATGTCTTAATTAATAAAGATAATCTTAGTTGCAAAACATGTTTTGACAGAAATATACCTAATGAATTTTTAAATGATATATTTCTATTGCTATCTAAATATAACTTAAGAAAATCCTTATAGGAATTTGTAAAATTTTGTGGGATAACTATACCCAGGACTATACCAGATTGAGATAAATCAAGGTTTGAAGTAGTATGAATAAAGAAAACGCAAGTAAACTCTGGAAAATTATTCAGGAAGCTGGCGATTATTTGGGGGAATAGAGGGACACATTATTCCACATTAAGCTACATCAAACTACAGTACTTATGCGGATAATCAAAAATTTACATTGAGTAAATCGCTTAAAGACTCATCTATTTAATTAAAAAACTACATTACAAACTAGATACAAAAGAGATAAATCAAATAACTATTTTTAAAGCAAATTGCTGATCAGATGAATGGTTGACCTCTTAAAGCCTGCAAGAATGTGAAAGCGACCATACCTACGCCTATAGTAGATGCGATGACAACAATAAGTCTTGGTCTTTGGGAGAAACGATCTGCGATAAATCCAATTACAGGGATGATCTGCATCAAGTGCGTCGCGAAGAAGTGAGGCACACGTAGATCACCACCACTACGCACCCAACCGACGATTGGTAGGCCATCGGCATCACTTTGGACTCCTCCGACCCAGTGGCCGTATGTTTGCGACATATAACCGGCGACAATTAAAGTTGTGAAAAATCCGAGGATCATGCCTAACAAAATACCAAGTCGTAGACCCTGACGCATCTCACGAACAGGGTAGCGGTAAACCAGCAGACCGATTACTACAGGAATCAGAATCAATATGACAGCTCCAATGCCCATTGCAGCGTACATCAAGGATTCGAACGTGGTCTCGAAGTTCCAGTGCGAGTGACGTCCGCGTGCAGCCTGCATAGTAAGGTAGGCCAACTCAAAAATCGCAGTGAATGTCAGGACCCAGCCCAGGACATAAACCGAAAATTTTCTCCGAACATCGTAATCAATAAAACGTGCAATGAAGGCGATGGTTATCATGTGCAGTCCAACCGACGCATAGAACTTCATTGGTTTCGACCAAATATTTATTTCATTCAGCTGACGTGGATCATAAAGTGAAACCAGGAACGTGACTGGCAAGAACGCGATGATAATTAAACCACCCTGCCAGAGCAAATCCTCCACACGGGAAGTCACAGAAACCTTTGGTGATAGTGTCAGTGTCGTCATTGTCCAGCTCCTTTTGTTATCGATTGAGGGATATCTAGTATCAGTTTACGGGCCTTCCATAACATCAGGAACAGGAGCAACCCAAGTGGGCCAAACATGAAAGTTGAGGCTAGGATCGGAGCCTGAACTACTCGTGAAATACCAGCATCATCTGATTGCCGTGAAATCCATGCACCAATGAAAAGGTCGAACGCCAAATAGTGCACCCAACCTGCTAGCAAAATATGATCGTTGGATAATAATTTCGCTACATCCGCTAGTGTATTGTAACCACCTTCAGCGGGACCGAAGTGGCGCAGTATCAAAATCACGTAACCCAACGATAGAACTGCTGGGAAAACATACGCCGGCAAGATCGATAATAACGGCCAACGTCGTGGTCCAAAAATCAAGATCACCCAACCAATCATAGCAATCAGTCCACTATAGGAGAACAAAGATTCAAGATCGTTGGGGAGGAAATTTCGCAAGAAATACAGGACTAAGCCAGTTGCCAAAAGTGTTATGATCAACCAAACGGCGCTAAGATACAAATTTTTCTTCATGATCCAACCTTCTTTCATTATATTTAAAATCCTGTTATTATGTTTACTAAGATAACATGATTACTATAGGAAAATGTTTACTTTGTAAACATTAATTTTATATGAGCTATCACAAAAAAAATCTAAAAGAAAAACTCGTTGAGGTTGCATGGAATATTTGTGTCGCTGAGTCTTGGGAAAAAGTTAATATGCGAGAAGTTGCTAAGAAAGCTAGAGTTTCAAATACTGCTTTTTATAGACATTTAAAAAACAAAA
>FUFK010045052.1_pt1 | contig 22344 bp, 25 predicted proteins | sample 1021851 | NCBI WGS metagenome assembly FUFK01 (sample SAMEA51879418, study PRJEB19060) | metagenome
TATCCCAAATAATGCTGGATCTGGCAAAACCGGAGACATTGACTTCACAACTGTGGGTCACTCCAGCGGCGACAGTTACTCTATTATTTTGGAGATGATAAAAAGGTACGACTAGGAAAAGTTTATGAGTATGATTCCCGGCGATATGTCCTCCAGACTCAGAAGATTTGAATCTGGATTAGGGCCAAACCCTTTTCAAAGAAATGTGCCTGATGTGTTGCCCTATCAGCCTAGAGGTGGCATAGCCGGTTTATTTCAAAGGTTAAGACGCCCACAATTCCCCCCAATGGGCGGATTCGGTGGATTTGGCGGAGGCAGGTTTGGGCCTCCTCCGTTTTATCCCGGCATGCGTGGCGGTTTCTTCGGTGGTTTTAGGCCAAGACTACGACGCAGACGTAGACCTCGTCCGCAAATGCCGGATTACTCAAAACAATTTTCATCATTAGAAGCCAAGATTGCAGAGCTTCAAAAACAATTAGCAGATAGACAAGCTGCTACACCTACGCCCGATCCTGTAATGGATGTAGCTGAACCAAGGCCTCCTATGCAAGTAGGAACCATGGGCGGTAGTGGTTTTGGTCGCTTCCCACTGGGAACCGCTGGACCCGAATTTCTCTATGATGATGCTGGCAACCCTATTTTAGAGCCGCCTGAAGGGTTAAAAACTAGATTTCCAATAGGTGGTACGGGTCCGGGCAACATATCGATACCGAACATAGATGTCGATGCCATCAGAGAAAGAATTGAAAACCTAAACATTGATGTTGGCGGAGAAGGTGGCAGACCAGACATGCCAATAAACATACCGCCACCGCCAGCAATCACACCCCCGCCACCAAAAATATTAGATAGAGGACCCGGCGCAGGGGACATTCCGCCTAGACCACCTCGAATTTCAATAGAAAGACTGCCAAAGGACAACATACTGGATGCGGTCGATGACAGGGGCGTGCCTATATTCGGCGGTAGAAGCGATTTAATAAGGCCTCCTTTGCCGCAGGTTCCTGATGTTATGCCTCCAATGCCACAAGCAGATCCAAACTTGCTCGAAAGATTCAACACGAACCCAGCGTCAGTTAACTTTGGCCTTACAGCCACTTTTGATCCAGATACTGGAGAGTATGTTACGGATTTGAGCAGTATGGGCTTTCAGGGCGCAAAAAGATTTAGAAGACAATCTCCGGCTGAGTTTGCAGCACAACTAGCGCCAGAACCTATGCCTGCTCCGGTAGCGATGAATGTCCCAGCCATACCTGACGAAATATTAAGAGACGTGCAGAGCCGAGGCACTGTGGGTCCCGGCATGGTACCACCACCAGCCGCGAAACCTCCGCGTGGAGACGCGATTAAGGTGCCTATTAAGATGCCACCAGTGCCTATGATTCCTACACCAATGCCAGATCCTATGCCAATGCCACGTATGCCAGATCCTATGCCAATGCCACGTATGCCAGCGCCTATGCCGAGCATGCCAGCGCCTATGCCTAGGCTTCCTAGGGTTGGAATGGCGGGTCCGGGACCAAGGATAAGATAATGACACAAAAGAAAATCAACAAAGTAATTAAAGGATTGAAAAAAGCCAGCAAGACGCACGCACAACAAGCCAAGACCTTGAGCGCAATCAAGATGAAGAAAGGCGGTAGCGTGCCTGATAATGTGGCTAATCCTTCGCTTTACGCAAAAGCAAAAGCAAAAGCAAAAGCGAAGTTTGACGTGTACCCCTCAGCTTATGCTAATGCCTACATGGTTAAAGAATACAAAAAGATGGGCGGCAAATACAAAGGCGCCACGGGAGGAGAAGTGACGTTAAAGCCAATACCAAAAGGCAACAAGGGCTTAGGGAAGCTGCCAACAAAAGTACGCAACAAGATGGGCTATATGGCTAACGGTGGCACTGTGATGGTTCAAGGGCGTGGCTGTGGTGCAATGATGAACAGCAAGCGCAAAAAGACAAGAGTGCCTAGAAGCTAATGGCCAAGCCAAAAGGTGGTCTAACCGAATGGTTTGGTAAAGGATCCAAGGGCGATTGGGTAGACATTGGCGCTCCCAAAAAAGACGGCAAGTTTCAACAATGTGGAAGAGCTTCCACAAAAGGATCTAAACGCAAGTACCCCAAATGCGTACCCCGGTCCAAAGCAAATCAAATGTCCAAAGGGCAAATCGCTTCAGCTGTAAAGCGCAAGCGTTCAAAAAAACAAGGTGTAGGCGGGAAACCCACTAATGTGAAAACATTTGCTGCAACTGGTGGTAAAATAACAAAAAGTACAAACATGGGTTTGTTTGGACGTATTTAAGGAGCGGTTATGACATATAGAAAAACAAAAGGCTATGCCATAGGAAAAAAATCTAAGGGCGGAGCTATGATGAAAAAGTCCAAAGGTGGCGCGATGATGCGTAAATCTAAGGGCGGTTCTCTGATGAAGAAGTCGAAAGGCGGCGCTCTCATGAAGAAGTCGAAAGGCGGCGCTATGATGAAAAAATCAAAAGGCGGAGCCATGATGCGTAAGTCCAAGGGTGGGGCTATGATGAAAAAGTCCAAAGGCGGAGCGCTAAATAAAAAATCCAAGAGGTAAGTTATGTCTTACCTCATCAGTAACGTCCCGCACTTTAAATGTTGGGTGAGGCGGGAGTTTACCCACAATCATGAAAAGTATCATGATGAATACATCCACGCTCTAGCCATTGCGGTTAACACCATTCCAGATCGTTCTTTAAGTTTTCAAGTAGTGTTTACAGGTTGTGAATCCGATTGCGAAGATTGGGATGAAGAAGGCAACATTCATGGTGGCGCTATGTGGGCGCGTATGCCAATACAAGGACTGGTTTTTGATATGCCTCTGGAAGAGTTTCCTAGGCCCATGGAAGATCATTTAGCACAACCTTGGGATTGCGAATCAAGAAACCATGCGGTCACAGTCATGGACCGTGTAAGCTCTTCGCCGTGGATTGCTAAGATTGATGGCGAGTTTTATCAAGCTAAATATTTGTTTACGGTTGACTACACCGATTCGGACATAGCAGATGATCCTGCACAACACAAGCAATCTCATGTATTATATATAACTGAAGATTGCGAATGGAAAGGCAATCTGGTTGCATTACCTAACAACCGGGTTAGGGCTACAAGCCCAGCTCTTTGGGTTACAGGCGAAGGCGCACCAGACTTCAAACCATCGCAGTGGGCGCATAGCGCAGAAGGGCATGAAAGTTATTTGGATCCGGCGATAACTTTTAATAATTTATATGAGGATTAGATGGCATTATCCGGCAGCAAAAACTTTGAACCAGATGTAGCAGAATACATCGAAGAGGCTTTTGAGCGTTGCGGCTTAGAGCTTCGTACTGGTTATGATTTGCGTACTGCCAAAAGAAGCGCCAACCTGATGTTGGCAGAATGGGCTAACCGAGGCCTTAATCAGTGGACCATCAAAGAAGTAGACATAACCATGGTCAAAGACACTTCGACCTACAATATCGACTCCACAAATGCCACAGCTCCAATTGATGTGTTAGATGCTTATGTGCGAGAAACTATTAACAATGAAACTACCGACTTTCCACTGAACAAAATAAGTCGTGCGGAGTATGCAAACTTAAGCGTCAAAACAACGAGCGGCAAGCCAAATCAAGTTTTTGTAAACAAGCAGACAACACCAACAATCACGGTTTGGCCGGTGCCTGACAAGAACAGCACATACACCGTAAGATTAAATGTTTTGACACGTATGGACGACGTAGACGGAGCTGTAGATACCGTCGATATGCCGTTCAGGTTCTTTCCGTGCTTTGTGGCTGGTCTTGCTTATTACATAAGCATGAAAAAAGCCCCAGAGAGGACTGGCATGCTCAAACAAGTGTACGAAGAAGAATTTACAAGAGCTTTATCGCAAGATGAGCCTCGCACATCATTAAGAATCGCGCCAAATCTTGGCAGGTACAACTCAGCATAATGGCTTTTGCATCTGGAAAAGAAGCTTACGGGATCTGCGACATAACCGGTTTCCGTTACAAGCGAAGCGAAATGAAAAAAACTTGGAATGGTCTAATTGTGGGGCCAGATCAATGGTCACCCAAACACCCACAATTAGATCCCAAGCCAAAACCAGCCGATCCACAAGCGATTCGTGACGCTAGACCAGAGACATCAGAATTCAATCAGTCTTTTGTGTTGTATACAAATGTAGACAAAGGTATACTTGGGACTAAACTTGACACTTACGAACTTACTGTAAGTGTCGGCGAGGTAACCATAACGACATCATGAGTTTTACGTTAGCGACATTAAAGACTGCAATACAAGACTACTTAGAGTGTACAGAAAGCACTTTTGTTACGAATCTGCCCACTTTTATTAAAGAGTCTGAGCAACGCATCTTTAAGCTTGTCGAGCTACCAAAGCAGCGCAAAAATGTCACGGGACAGGTAACTGCTAGTAATAGATTTTTAGCTACACCTTCAGATTTTTATGCACCGTTTAGCGTGGCAATAATATCTAGTAATACTTATCACTACTTGGATTTTAAGCACACATCTTTTATCAAAGAGTTTGCGCCGAATACAACTACAACTGGTAGGCCTAGATATTACTCGCTGTTTGACGACACCGCATTTGAGCTTGCTCCAGTGCCTGACGCAAACTACGACGTAGAAATTCACTATCTACATAAACCGGCGTCCCTAACGTCCGGTGCAGAGAGTGGCACAACACTTTTATCCACAGACTATCCTGATGCTCTCCTTTATGGTTCTCTCGCAGAGGCGGCAGTGTTCTTAAAAGAACCGCCAGATGTCATAGCGACATTTGAACAACGGTTCAAAGAGGCCATTGCTAGAATGAAGACCATCGGGGAGGGACGTGAAACCAGAGACGAATATCGTTACGACCTCCTGAGAACAGGAGTAAACTAATGCCCAAAATAGAGTCGCTTGAGGGCGCTCACGTAGCGATTGTTGCCTTGGGCAACTCNCAAGTAGATTATGCCATTGGTGCAGAAAACAGCATGCAATGGGATGAAGTCTGGACCGTCAACTCAGCAGCAGCTGTATATAAATCAGATCGTATGTTCATGTTGGACCCAGCCAGTCGGTTTTTTGATACCGATGATGCGGGTGCGCAAACAGACGTGATGAAAAAGTTTCTGCCGGAATGCGACATACCTTGTTACACCTGCGAACTAGATGAGCGTGTACCATCAGCTGTTGTGTATCCCATCAAAGAGGTGGTGCAAGATACCAAGTGCGCATACCTAAACAACACCATTCCGATGACAATTGCATTTGCTTATTGGAATAAGGTGGCGCGAATTGATCTTTTTGGCGTCGATTATAGCTACCAACACAATTTACATTTTGCGGAAGCAGGCAGAGCTTGCGTGGAGTTTTGGCTGGCTAAATGCATGGAAGCAAACATTGAAATCGGGGTGTCGCATAGATCTGGTTTGCTCGATCAAAACGTACCGCTAGANGAGCGTATATANGGCTTTCANCGCTTAGAAGATCCTATCGTCGCAGTTAATCATAACTCTGGCTGGATAGTGTGNGAAAACTCTCGGATTGAAGCAGAAATGAAAATGGCTGGGGCAAAAGTGCCAGAGCCTGTTCTATCACCGGAGCCTTATCGTGGCTGAGATGGGTAAAGACAGCTTTTTAGAGCTTGGCAGCGTGATGGTTGAAACCACACAGAACAAAGGCCATGACCCTGAGTTTTGGGCAGAGCAGATAACCAAGAAGATTTGTGACATTTCAGCGGACGCAGCGCCACACATAAGACAGCAAGCTGAAGCTTTCCAAAACTACATCTATACGATAGTGTTGTATGGAATAAAGAANGCAATTACCTCAGATCGTACAACTATGGTAAACTTATTGACAAGTCAGGGTCATCATGACATGGCTAAGATAATTAAGGAGTTATAGTTATGGCAATAACAAGCGCTATACCAACAAGCTTTAAGCAAGAGCTGCTTGTCGGTACACATAATTTTACTGCCAGCTCCGGTAATTCTTTTAAGCTTGCTTTGTACACTAGCTCGGCTACTTTGGGCGCGACTACGACAGCTTTTACGACAACCGGGCAGGCATCAGGTACAAACTACACCAGTGGTGGANNCACNNTNACGTCAGTCACGCCAACCACATCAGGCACTACAGCCTTGTGTGATTTTGCGGATCTTACNTTTGGAACNGCTACGGTTACAGCAAGAGGATGCATGATCTACAATGATACNCAATCNGANAAAGCTGTNGCNGTNATCGACTTTGGNGGNGATAANACNAGNACNGCNGGTAATTTTACNATNGTGTTCCCNGCTGCNAATGCNACNGCTGCGATTATACGATTGGCTTAAAATTTAATCTTTTGTGGTAAAATTTTTGTATGCCACTAACTACATTAAATTTTAAACCGGGTATCAACAAAGAAGAAACCGACTACGCAAACGAGAACGGTTGGGTAGATGGTAATCTAATTCGGTTCAGAAAAGGCAGGCCAGAAAAGATTGGCGGCTGGGAAAAACAGTCTGATACGAATACTTATCTAGGATCTGGCAGAGCCTTACACAGCTGGATCTCTCTCGGCGGAGCGCGATACTTGGGTATCGGCACGCACCTCAAATACTATATTGAAGAGGGCGAGGCCTACAACGATATAACTCCCATAAGAGTTACTACAAGCGCCGGAGACGTTACGTTTAGCGCAACCAATGGATCCTCTACATTAACCGTGACTGACGCTTCACACGGCGCGTCAACGGGCGATTTTGTGACTTTCTCTGGCGCTTCTTCTTTGGGTGGATTGGTAACAGCCGCTGTTATCAACCAAGAATATCAAATACTTCTTGTCACCGGGACAAACACGTACACCGTCACCGCTAAGGACACTAGCGGTGCAGAGGTTACAGCAAACGCAAGTGACAGTGGCAATGGTGGAAGCAGCGTGGTCGGCGCTTATCAAATTAACACTGGTTTGGACGTTTACGTGCCTAGCACTGGTTGGGGTGTTGGTNCATGGGGCGCTGGCACGTTTGGTTCATCTTCTGCNATTACAGCAANCGGGCAGCTTAGGCTATGGACTCACGACAATTTTGGTGAAAATTTAATNATAAACCCAAGAGGTGGTGGCATATACCGATGGGTTGAAAATAACGGCTTGTCTGTTAGAGCGTTAGAGCTGCAAGGCATAACCGGGGCAAGCAAAGTGCCTACCTTGGGNTTACAAGTAATAACCAGCGAAGTAGACCGTCATTTGATCGTGCTTGGCGCNGATCCAATCGATAGCAGTAGCGGCAACAGAACAGGCGTNATTGACCCTATGTTGGTTGCGTTCTCAGACACAGAAAACGAATTAGACTTTAATCCGATAGCTACAAATACNGCTGGNTCCGTAAGGCTGTCATCTGGTTCATTGATCGTAGGTGGCTTGAAGTCAAGACAAGAAACTTTGATTTGGACCGATACCAGTCTTTACTCGATGACGTTTATTGGGCCACCACTTACTTTTGCTTTAAATCTCATAAACGAAGGTGCNGGNCTTATNGNTCCNAAAGCAGCNATCAACAGCCCNGTTGGTGTGTTTTTTATGAGTAAAAACGGCTTTTACTACTACAACGGCGCAGTCAAAAAATTACCGTGTAGTGTGCAGGACTATGTGTTTTCAGATCTTGATTTGAGTCAGGCTTTCAAATGTTACGCATCACTACACGCAGAGCATTCTGAGGTTTGGTTTTGGTATGTGTCAGAAGAAGACGGCACTCAAGAGATATCGCGTTATGTGATCTACAATTATGAGGAATCAACTTGGAGTATCGGCAAGCTGGTTAGATACAGCTGGCTAGATGCAGGTATCGAGGACAAGCCTATTGCCGCCGGGAAAGTTTCTGACGCTGGCGTTGTTTATTTACATGAGTCTGGTTTCAATGATGATGACAGCGCTATGTCTGACGTGTTTATAGAGTCAGCTGACATTGACTTAGCGGACGGCGAAAATTTTATGTTTATAAAAAAGCTTATACCAGACATAAAGTTTTCGACAACATCCGGCGTGTCGAACACGCCAGCAATGAATATTGTCGTTAAGCGGAGAGATTACAACGCTGACACTTTATCTACAGATAGCACAAGCCAAATTACTACTTCTACTCGTTTTACGAACTTGCGCACAAGAACCAGACAGGTTGTGTTGCGATTTGAGAGCGACGACGATAATAGTGTTGAGGCTGACAAAAAAGATTACAAATTTAGAGTCGGTAACACTAGGCTAGATATACAACCCTCTGGGCGTCGTGGTTAATGGCTAAGATTCTTGAGACTCGCTTGCCTCTGGCTGTGGATNGCGAGGTCACCGTGGATACGTTTAACCGTTTNGTCAGAATNNTGGAAATAAACCTTGGCGCAAAAGATATAGATAAAACGCCAGTTTTTAACGCTTCAGAAATTTCTGCGTTACAATTCGCTACTGGTGCTATAATATTTAATAGCACCGTAGAAGTCCATCAGGCGTTTGATGGCACGGAATTTAGGAATTTATATGAGCATCAAACTTATGTAACAGGATTGGGAGGTACTTTAAGCGTCGGCAGTGTAACCGTCACGATAAGTTAATACTATGGCAGAAAACAGAATATCACCAGAACTTTTAGATCGAATAAACCAATTTGCGGGAGCTGGTGCGGTTTCTGACCAAGAAATGGCGATGATGCAAGGCGCGGCACCTACTATGCCTACAGCACCGATGCCCATGACGGGATCTGGTGCTATATCAGACCAAGAAATGCGGATGTATGAAGCGGGGGCAGCCGGTATGCCCACAGCACCCATGCCTATGATGGGATCAGGCGCCGTTTCCGATCAAGAACTCATGATGATGCAACAAGCTGGTGAAGAAGATCTTGGCGCTCGCATACAGCAGCTTATAGACCAAATGCAGGCTAGTGATGACGTAGATGAACAAAAACAACTAGCCAAAACTATAGAGCGCTTACAACTAGGGGCAAATGCGCCATTAGCTGATCAAGCGTTGATGATACAAGAAGCTGGTACAGGCGAAGACACTGTTTTGGCTCACCTCAGCCCCGGCGAAGTAGTTTTGCCGCCACAATTTTTAGAAGATCCTGAATTTGAATCCATGATTGAAAAGAAATTCATGGATGCCGGTATTGACCCACAAGAGGCAGTAGCTGGTGTGGGTATTGCGAGCTTGAACCAAATGACCGGACTAGAAGAGTTTGGTTTTTTCAAAAAAATTGGTAAAGCACTCAAGAAGGTAGCAAAGAAAATTGCACCTATCGCTGGTCCGTTAGCTAACTTCATACCCGGTGTTGGACCGTTGGTTGCTGGTGCTATTGGCGCTGCAACTAATGTGGCAGCAGGTAAAGGTTTGAAGGGAGCGATATCTGGCGGTTTAGGTGGGTACACGTTTGGTAAGGCCCTTACAGGTATTGGTAGTTTAGGTGGCACTTCAGCAGCAGATTTTGCTAAAAAAGGGCTTGTAGGAAAAATACAATCAGTCGGCGGTGGCTTGGCTTCATTACCGGGAGAAGGCTTCCTCGGAAAAACATATGAATTGTTTATGCCGGGTCAGGATCAAACAGGTCTTTTTGGAAACTTACGCAAAGCCGGAGGTTACATTTTTGGAACTGGTCCAGACGGACAACCGTTCTTCCAACCTGATCCTACTGCCACTACAACAACAACACCGACAAGTACAACAACATCGACAAGTACAACAACGCCCACGACAACCACAACAGCTGCACAACCACAAGGCAGTGCATTGAGTAGGTTTTTGAGCGGTATGTTTCCGGGCGGCGCCGCCGGCGCCGGTTTAGCTGGTGGCTTAGGTAGTCTTGCAGGTTTTGGGCTGGCAGGCACAGCAGCTTTAAAACTTGGTAAGCTTGCGATGGAAGAGGCTAAAAAAGACAAAGGTGTTCCGTTAACTCCATTGATCACAATGGACGCAGGGGGCCGATACAACATAGAAGCTGAAATTGCCCGTAGAATGGGCAAAGCCCCACCAAATCCTGTTGAGTTTGGTCTACAACCTGCGTTTCCAACATTAAGTGGAGGGCAGGCAGGACCCAGAAAAGATGCTGTTTCATCCCAATACGTGATGCAAGCAGCGGAGGGCGGAGCCGTAGATGTGGAGATGACGATAACAGGAGAACAAATTCAAGAAGCAATTGAGCTTGTAAAATTGGCAGAGGATCTGCCTCGTCTAAAGGATGAACCAGCGTATCAAGCAGCACTAAATTTATTGGGAGCTAGTGGGATTCTCTCTGTAAACCCAACGCCTTTAGTGCCGGGCGCTCAATTGGGGTTTGAACAAGGTAAGTTAGCAAATACAAGAGCAGGAATGAGAGCGGGTAGAGCCGTGGCCGCGCTTGGTAAGACATTAGAAGACACAGCAAAATTCGGACCCGGTGAACCTATCAGTAAAATGTATGGAGGTCCCGTAATGGCTTACGCTCAAGGTGGAGCTGTTGCGATGCAAGAAGGTGGTGAGCTTGATCCAAATCAATTTCCTAGAATGAATGGTTACATAGAAGGACCCGGAACCGAAACCAGTGACGACATTCCGGCCATGCTGAGTGACGGCGAGTTTGTTATGACCGGGCAAGCGGTTAGAGGAGCCGGTTCATTTCAATTAAACGAAGAGCCTAACGGCATCTTAACTTTGGTGCCATCTGCGTCTGAAAGCAGAGAGCGAGGAACTCAGCTTATGTATCAAATGATGGATGTCTTCGGGAGATACGCGAATGCAACCAGTTAGAGAATATCAACAAGGCGGGGCGCTAGACGCATCGTTTTACGGTTATGACCCAGAAGAGTTTGAGCCGTTAACCCAAGAAGAGTATGACCAACAAGAGGCCGACTATTACGGTATCAGCGTCGATGAACTAAGAAACTTTAGACAACAGCAAGCTGGCATCGGTGGCCTGCCTGCTTCACAAGAAACGGCGGGAGATGCTCCATATGTGGCGTCTGCAACTACCACAGCTACATCAAGGGATCCCGCCCTCCAACAATTGTTGTTTGGTTTAGATGGTCAGGGTGGGTTTATACCCGGTGCTATGCGCGCAGCAGAGCGAACTTTTTTCGATGAAGAAGGCAGACCGGTTATTGTCCCTCAAGAGGTTGCAGGATTAACGCCAGATCAACTGGCAGCTGCACAACAAGCTAGAGATCTTGTCGGCGTGCAAGATCGATTTATTAGCGGATGCAGAGGGCGCTTACAGGGCTGGTATAGATGAACTTACGTTCCGGGCAAGAAGCCGCAAGAGGCTTCGGTATGCGTGGTCTTGAAGCTGTTCAGGACTGGNGNNAGCGAAGANGAAAGATTAAGACAANCNGGNTTAGANGGNCTGCTTGGNTCTNTNGGNGAAGGTCGTCAGATTAACCAGAGGCGCAACNNNNGANTTNATGTCTNGNNTAGGCGANACNGAAGCTATACGNAGNGGNNCNGCNCTTGGTTTTGGNCAAAGNCTNGGNGAGTCAGAAGANCTTTTNCGAGGCACTACNGGAGANTANGANCCNTCNATGACTCANCGNTTNATGGATCCNTTTGANGATGCNGTNGTNNNACAAACCGTNGANGANGCNGTNAAACAAGCAAATCTTGGCCGATATATCACAAACCGCTAGAGACATACGTTCTGGTGGAGAGTCAGCATTTGGCTCTAGAGCGCGTCTATCAGCCGATGAGCGAACAGAAGCATTAGGTAGGGGGTTAGCTAAAGAATTAGCAGGAATACGCTCTAGAGGCTTCTCTGAGGCTCAGAGAACAGGATTAGGCGAGTTTGCTAGACAACAGCAGGCTGCTCGATCTGCAAGCGCAGGGTTGGCGGGTCTAGCCGGCCAAAGACTTGGGGCTGGGCAGCAATTAGCAGCCGGACTCGGACAATCTGCACAACAAAGGTTTGGAGCAGGCACAGGATTAGGACAAGCACTCGTAGGATTTGGTCAAACCGGACAACGAGCGCAAGCTGGCGCCGGTCAAGCAGCGTTGGGTGCAGGACAAACTTTGTCAGGTGCATTGGGTCAGATGGGCGGACTTGAAAGTCAAATCGGCCAGCAAAGATTTCAAGCACAACAAGGGTTAGGCGGATTCTTGCAAGGACTGGGTGGTCAGGCGCAACAAGCAGGTATGGCAGGAATTAACTTGTTATCCGGTATTGGTGGTCAACAACAAGCTCTGCAACAACAAATTCTTAACGCTCAAAGAGCCAACGCTTTACAGGCACAACAAGCTCCGTTACAGCAGTATCAAGCGCTTCTGCCTTTTATTGGTACCGCAACGCAAACGGCTGGACAACAAACTAATGTGCAAAACTTCACACCACCACCCAGCCCATTACAGGCTGGTTTAGGTGTAGGTTTGTCAGCCTTGGGCGGAATTGGTAGTTTCTTCCAACCGAGTACACAAAGAGCTGTCTGATGGCGATAGGTAGGCCTCAAATGGAAGAACAAATCAAAAGTTTCGCAACAGCAGGAGCGGTTGACGGCACTCCTGATATGACCGACATAGACAAGCAGTTAGAAGTAATTAGAGAGATGACTGCTTTGGTGACTGCTCAAAACGAAGCGAGAAGATCTGACCCATCTCAATTTTTGAGACAATCTGGACCACCAGATCCAAAGCTGATAAAAGAATACAATGACATGCTTGTCAAAAATTTTGGCACCAGCAGAAGATCTAACATATATGATTTAGCTTCTACGCTTGGCGGAGCCATGTTGTCTGCTGACCCAAGAACCGGAGCTTTTCGTTCACTTGGTCAAGGCTTTGCACAGTTTGGTCTAGAGGAAAAAAAACGTAGACAGCAACAAGATATAGAGCGCAGGCAGTTAGCTTTGAAAGCTTTTGAGCTTGCAAAGTCAGATAAAGATGCAGCTATAAAGCTCATGAACGATTACGACATTGCCATTGCAAAACAAAATCCAGAAAACGAATGGCAAAACTATTATGTAATAGATCCTAAAGGCATAACTGTAAAAGGCATTTTTTATGACGCAGGTACGTTTGCTCCCCTAACCGTCACGGAAGCGTCTGGTTTGCGTGGCAGGATACAAGTGGGTACGGGCGGTGGTGTTAAAGTACCACAGGTCGGATCTGTGGCCAGATACATGACAAGAGAAAANGCTNAAAAACAAATTGCGGCGCTAGGACTNACAAGTGACATGCCAAACTTCGACTCNGCTGTAGCAAGAATCACAGCCCCAAGTGATTCAAGAATTGGTAAAGATGTAATCATGGCTGGCAAATATATGGAGCTAAGGCCATTGGTTCAGGACGGCATAATTATTGACGTTATGCTTGCTCCATCTAGTGGCAGCGTACAGCCCGGTTTTGAGGTTACACGTAACGAAAGACTCAAGCTTATTGCTAAAAACCAAGATAGTTACACCGAAAAACTTTTACAGGTGGTGCCAACTGTAGAGAGAGCTATGGCACAATTAATGGCTGGTGCTGAAACTGGTGCAGTTACCGAGTTAACTTTAGGATTGCGTCAGTTAACTAACCAGCTGTTCGGTACATCTGATCCGGGTTTGGCTAGTATAGAAGATATCGTTGGTATTTCTAATTATCTAGCCCCAAAAATGCGTCCGGTAGGTTCCGGTTCTACAAGTGATATGGAGTTTAGAGCTTATCAGAACGCTATTTTGGCTTTGGGCAAAACGCCACAAGCAAACTATATCTCTCTTTATGCATTCAAAAAAATGACTGAGAACGGTATTAGAAACAACCAACTAGAACAACAACTTTTATCGGACTCCAGTATCAATGATATGGAAGTGGTGAATGCCGAGTTAGCTAAATTAGACAGAGGCATTTTTGAAAAATTACCAGAGGATGTAGACGTTAACGACGAAGCGGCTGTTAATGCTTGGTATGCCAGCTTGCCATCTGGTGCGGTGATCGATAACGCCACTATAAAAATATTTGACGGGGCAGGTCCGTTTGTAATTAAAGATTGGGGCTTGATGCAATAATGAGTGTTGAATTACCAAAAGGAGCAGGCACACAACAATTAGGTGAAGAGAATGATCTTACGAATGCCGCTAACCAAAATGAAGCAGATCCACAGCTTGTAAATGAGCTTTCTGAAACCGGTCTGGGTGAGCCTACGGATGACGTTGAATTTCCGGGTGTACCTGAAATAACTTATATGGGCGATGATGCTCCGGGGTTTTTTGAGCGTGTAATACCTAATTTCAAAGCAATTATGGTGAGCGACGATCTTGGTAAATTAGAGATATTTCAAGAAGCCTTCAAAGATGATCCAAGATGGGGTGGTGGCTTTGTAGATAAATTTGGCAATCCAATGATGATTTGGAATGAAATGCCTTACTACGTGAACAAGCCCGGTTTTACTACTACTGATTTCAACACCGTCCTAGGCGAGATAATAAAATATATACCAGCGACCAAATATGTAGGCAAAGCTAAGTCACTCAAAGAAACTGTGTTGAGAGGCGTTCCATCCTACACAGCAACCGAATTAGGATCTAAAGTGGGGGAGGCCGCGATGACTCCTGAAACGGTGGAAGCGAGAGATCAGACGCTTGGTGATGTGGCNAAAGAAACTGGAATAATTACCGGCATCGGAGTGGGAGCTGATGTTATTGTGCCTACCGTCGTAAAGCCCGGTGTAGAGGTTGCTAAAAAAGTAACCCAAGCAGGTAAACAAGCGGTTAGTGAAAGTTTAAAAATAGCTGGCAGAGCTGGGTTTCCACAAATAACTGAGGAAGTTATACAACAATCTAAATATCCACTTACCAGAGGACAAAGAACAGCCGAACTACCCGAAGGACCTACGCCCAGATCCACCACACAAACGGGTGTGGAAGATGAATTAAGAAGAGCGCAAGACTCTGGCTTGGGTACAACGATTATCCGTGGATTTGATGACCAACAGTTATCGTTGATTCGTCAAGACGCCGTTGAGTTACAGACGGAGCTTGGGGCTAACACTATTGGGAGAGACGGTCTTTACGGCAACATACCAAGCGCTGCCGCAGAAGAAACGCAATCTATTATTGGTGGAAGGGCCGCAGCACTCAAAGAAGAATCAAGTGCGCTATATCAAGACTTATTGAAAGTGCCTAGCCCACCGATGATGACGGCGGAGGGTGTCGGTATAGTATCGCGCAACATGCTTGATATACCACCATCTATGGGTGTCACTGGTAGGCAGTTAGATAACATGCCTATTTTGAAATCTGAAATAACAAACCTTCAACGTATTGCCAAAGCATCTGCTAATCCGAAATTTAAAGATCAATCTTTGATGACATTAAACAGTTATCAAAAAAGCTTGGGTCTTGCTGTAAGACAGGCGCCGCCGGGTAGTGCGGAACAAGCAGTGCTTGCGCGGATGAAATCTGATTTAGACGAAGCCATATACAGCGGCATAGAACAGGGTTTTATAAAAGGTGATCAAGCAGTCATTGATCAGCTAAGAAACGCCACTGGTTTGTACAGACAGTACATGGGTCTTACCGGGAAACTAACAGCGAAAGACACACAAGAGCGTGCTGCAAACAAAATTTTGACGAGTCTCTCAAATAACAATTACACCCCAATGCAGGTAACTAATTTGTTATTTGGGCATAACAGATTTGCGCCAAATCAAGCCGTGCCTCTTGTGTTAAAAGAACTTGAAAGATCTTTGCCGCCAGCTGAATTTGATCAAGTCGTGCGCTTGATGAAAGATGGCATACTTACCAGAGCATTTGCAGGAACAGGCGGTGACATTACGAGAACCGCTATTGTTAAAAATTACAATGATATTTTTAACAACCAAAGAGCTATTACGGAGATGTTATTCTCACCGGAGGAGATAACCCGTATNAAACAATTTAGAAAAGATGTNATGCCTACACTGTGGGCTGAAATAAAAGANAANCCNTCTGGCACCAGNTACAAAATTTTATCTTCATTATCACGACAAAACCTGTTGAGTTTTCCTAGCCCGATCGTAAGAGCGGCAGCACCTACGGTTGTNAAAGGAGTGGAAGAAGCACAACAAGCAACAAAAGCAATAGACGCTGTAAAACAAACTTTAGATAGGTTTCAAGCGCCCCTGTTTTCGTCCACAGCTCAGGCTGCAATTAGGCCAGAAGTAAGAGAAGAGACAGATGGCGAGGAAGTATTACGAGAGCTTCCTGAAAGCGAAAGAAGAAAATTAGATGAGTCAATTGATGGGTTACAACAAAGAGTGGATCCTGAAGTCGTAGAGCCAGTAAGACTAGATGGCCCACAAACATCCGCTGTTATGTCGCCGGTAGAAAACACAGATCTTTTTGCAGATTTAGATTTTGGCACACAACCGCAAATGAGTGACACAGCGTTATCATCGATTGTGCTTCCGAGAGATGATGATAGAGAAATAGCCATGCGCAGAATGGCAAGACAATCTGGCATCGGCGGACTGGTTTAACTTTCTAACTCAAGCTCACCCTGTGGCTCAGACTCATGAGCTAAGATCACAGCGCTATCTACATCATAATTAAACTCGTAGCCCATGTATTGTTCACCGTCTACCTGTATGACTAGATTGCGAGAAATTAAACGCAAAAGTGCGGCTTGGTGGTGTAAAGTGAGCCTTGAAAAGAGGTCTATAACTTCTTTTGCTTCAAGCACTGGCTGATAAGTCTGAGGCACAGACTTCTTACGTTTGAAAAGATTCATGCGTTTACACGCTCGCTAAACAGCGATTTATGCTCCCTCTCGATCAATACCTTCAACTGGTCGATCTTGGTCCTGCGCTCACTGTTACAGATGTCTTGCAACATGTTGTAAGTACGAACATCAAGAGCCAAAGACTTACGGGTCTTCGGGTTTACTTCTTGTTGTATGTTATCCATATTACCACTTTAATAAGTTATAAGTGTGGATCATTTTATAAAAATTTGCGACAATATGCAAACTTATGTATCAGCTAAAGAATTACATGTTATCCATGCAATCGCACTGGATGATCAACCAGAACACGTACAAGGCGGTTCAGGACTCTCTGCCTATCATCACTAAGTATGCGGCACAGCAAGGTGTTGGCAAAATGAAAAAGACGCCAATACATAAGATGTTAAGTAATCCCTTCCCAGAGGTGTACACCATGCCTATATTCAGGCGTAGCTGGTGCAAAATGATGTGTGAAGAGATAGATCACATGAAGAAAGAGTTTGGCTTTGAGTCTAACGAAAATGAAGACAGCTTGCGACAGATCCCAGAGATAGTGTTGCGGGAGCGCTCCCCGGAGCTGTACCAGAACATGTGGTTTGTGGTCCGTAACATACTGGACCCTATAATTATGTCTATTTGGCAACGCAGCTGCCCGGATCCTGCCAGNATNCANATAGCNAANTACAACNTNANAGANNNANANCANGGTAACTGGCACCATGATGAGAGCGCAGANATNAGCGTTGTCGTGCCNTTAAATACAGGCGAATACACAGGCGGTGGTACAGAGTTTCACAATCACGGCAAGCTCAAGCCATTGCCTAACGGACACGGACTTATCTTCCCATCGTTCACACACAATCACCGGGGTTTACCGGTTGGCAAGGGTGATCGATATTTATTGGTTTTCTGGCTATGTGACAAGGGCAGGGCGATTGAACTGATACAGAATGCCCCCTAACCCTTTTTTTTGGCCATTTGTTTATCGGTGTATTCCCGGTAGTTATCTTGGAACATCTTCTCCCACCACTGTTCCCAAGTAATGTTTTGACTTTGGTGTGCGCGCTTTTCTTTTTTTCCAAACCATCCGAGCAGCGCAAAGTTTCTTTTGCTCTGCCCAGATAGCTTCTTGATCGTTACCAGAGATCGCCCAGCTCCACGACTTGTGTGCCGGTTACATTGAATGGCTTGTAGTCGTCGTTATCTTTGCAATCTAACAACGTCTTAAGCGCTTGCTCATTCTTAGCCTTCCCATACTCTATAGCTTCATCAGACAGCGTATAAACCGCAAACGGATATGGGTGTAGCTTCTCTTGGGCTAAGAACATAAACTGCTCTGCTGGNANATNTGAGGCNCTNGCAGCNTCTAAATACAATGCNGCTTGCATGTAGTAATTNAAACTGTTGATNGCGNTCNTGAAGCCTCTGGGTGATGCGTCACGCGCAGTTTTNAGATCCCANACATTCTTACCGTCATACCAGTCNAACCNTGCTTTGAACGGGTGGTTATGCCAATAAAAACAAACAGTTAACTCGACCTTGTCGGTTCCACGTGGAACATATTCTTCGACAACTTTTCTGCGGTCCATGCATACGTCGTACATGTCTTGCTTGATCGGTGTACGGTCACCTATCCCGGCTTTGAAGTCTTCATACTCTTCTTTACCGGCTTTGGTTCTGCGGTCCACGTTAGGCTCGATCACAAACTCTTCATCAAACTTATCCAGCTCCAGAAACACAGTGTGTTGTACCCGGCCTTCTATTAGTGCCGGTGTTTCTTTTCTGGGACCTTCGTTCTTCCAAGTGTAAGGACACTTGATTACAGAGGTAAGATCATGAGATCTAAACGCCTCGATCTCTGCATACTCTGGGTACGGTACGTTTTCGTAAACGCCTGCTTTAAACTCCATNNCTCCNCCTTGGATCCTCACCGGCAGCNCGCTTGGTATACCAGCTTGCTTTTGCCAGATCAGTATCCGTGGCGCCNTNNTTCTTGCCAGCACGCCATAAATATTTNAANGCATTGATCTTTGCATAGATNCGCACTTGGTCTTCACCAAACGCGCTNACCATGGCATCNATACATTCGATNTCNCCNCTNANGTANTGACTGGGTGAATTNACCACTNNGTCAATCTTCTTCGGTCTGCCTCTCTTCGCCATNTTNTTCTGNCCTCTCTAANANNTGNCGNATGATGTCNAGAATCTCNTCCGCATCATCTTCATCAAATTCGATTATTATTTTCTTACCCATAAGCATTGCTAGGNGACACGCACCCCCGATGTCCGGCCCGGAGATGGAAACACCACATCAGCNNGTGCNNNCCCTATTNGCAAANTCATNTANAAGGGTACGTCTTCGTCTTCTTCGGGTTCGTCGTCTTTTGCAAGATCTGCAAGGCCACCTGACTCAGCAGCTGGTGCTGGTTTTGATCCGCCNTTTTCCTTGGCCGCTTTCAACTCAAGAGACTCTTCGATCATCTCTTTCATCCAATCGGGCATGTCATCCCACACGTCACACATAGCNTTCGATTCTGGGCATGACTCGCCGGTAAATTCTTTGGCATACACATCTAGATCAAACGCAACTTGTGGGTTCTCTGTTTCAACAGATTTGACACCACCGTCTGGTTTGTATACGCCTTCGACGGCTACGCCATCAGAGCCATCTTGCTTTTGATAGCCAATAACCTCCANCTCGCAGGTCTTGCCAAGCAAGTTAGCGATATCAAAAGCTTTTAATTGATCGGCTGTAAATGGCTTGCCCCGCCATGATTTTAAATCGAGATGCANGGTTGCNTTCTCGTTNANTGAAGCNGTGTACTTNTTNNNNATGCTAAAAGGTCTGTCGTCNGACATTTTTANTTCNTCCCAGAACTCNTCACCGTCNTCNCCCATNTGCATGTGNNTNACTTCCCAATACANATANACTAAGGNCCTTTTCTTTTCTGGTCCNCCCTTGAAGCTTTCCATNCGACTGCCAGCGTCTACGATCTTGTAGCACGCTGCTTTGTAGCGGCCCGGTTGCAAACTTTCGTAGTCGCCNCCTCCGCTTGATACTGTTAATCCCATTTTTGATCCTCCGGTAATTGATTAAAGTTTATAAATGTGTATGATATTGTACACAAATGAATATATAGAGCAAGTAGGGATGTCANTAAAAATTAAGAAACCAAATCAGAAAAACTTCGAGAGGCCCTTTTCAGGGGATGTGCGAAGCGAGTTTCTTAATTTCTTATCTCAGAATGGACTGGAACCGGATCCGAAAAAAGGGTTGGTCGATGACGGTAGCATTGGCAGAGCTTACATCAACGTAGGCAACGCACGCAAACTGGTGGGTTGGTATCAGCTGTGGACTGATCAAACTGTACCCTTTGGCCGCATCGGTGACTACAGGGTATCTGCCACAGACCCGGTAGCAGTCTTCAAGCCAGAGCATCAACAAAAATACAAAATGACTGATGCACAGAGAGAAGAAATTAAGGAGTTACAAAGACAAGTCGAAGTAAAGAAGGCTGAGAATTACAATAAGGCAGCGAAGCGTGCGCAGTCGGCATGGGAGCGCGGACTCCCGGTTGAGCGCCATCCCTATTTAGAGAAAAAGCAAGTCTTAGCTTATGGCCTCAAACAAAATGAGCAGGGCGCTCTCATGATACCTATGTACGACGCCCAAATGACCATTGTCGGAATCCAATACATAAGTGAAGACGGCAGCAAGAAATTTCTTACTGGTTCTAAAAAAAGCGGCAGCTTTTTCATATTAGGCAGTGAGATCCTCAAATCCAGCGACGTAGTCAACTACGCCGAAGGATATGCAACGGCGGCATCCTACTATGCTGACTTCAGTCAACCCGTCGTCGTTGCATTTGACGCATACAACTTATCGCCTGTCGCAGAGGTGATGTTCGAGTATTTCAATGACCGCATGCACAAATTNATTGCGGACAATGATCCAGAATCCAACACGGGCGAAAAGGAAGCCGTCAAAGCGTGTCAGCTGATACGTGGCAAGAACGGNCAAGCCGATGTGTGGATGCCTGAAACTAAGGGCGACTACAACGACCATAAGAACGCAACGAAGGCGCTGGAAGGTGAGCTGATGCCTACGTTGAAGAACATAGACATCCCGGTTGAGTATGACTTCAGCAAAAGCTCTACCGGGCGATACCTGAACACAAAAGAGAACATACAGGGCGTNCTTACCGTGCAGGGNATCCGGGTGGTGTACAACGTGATCAAAAAGGTCATGGAGATAGACATACCTAACATGACCTTTATCGATGANCTCAAAGAAGATGCCTCGCTGATTGAGATTGAAAATCGCTGCATCAACATGGGCATACCGCACAGNAAGGTAGCGGACTATCTNAAGGTGCTGGCNAAAGANTACAANCCGGTAAAAGAATGGATGGAATCACGGGCATGGGATGGNCGCAGNCGNATACAAGAGTTTCTGGATACNATCGGATCNCCAGAGAACGAGGCCCTCAAAGAGATGCTNATGAAGAAGTGGCTGATAAGCTGCTGCGCGGCAGCGTGTGAACCGAATGGAGTGGAACTCGAAGGCATCCTAGTNTTTCAGGGCGCCCAAGGATTAGGTAAGACGCTGTGGTTNAAGCGTCTTGCCAATTACGANAGCGGTTGGCTCCTAGAAGGCGCCACACTAAACCCGTCTGACAAAGACAGCGTTAAACGCGCTGTAAGCCACTGGATNGTGGAACTTGGNGAGATAGAGTCTACCTTCAAGAANAGTGATATCGATCAGCTNAAAGCTTTTGTGACGGCCAGAAGCGANGAATTNCGNCTACCGTATGACCGGGGCTTCTCACGATACCAGAGACGNACAGCATTCTACGCCAGTGTGAATGCACGCGAATTCTTGACGGATACGTCAGGCAATCGAAGATTCTGGGTAATTCCAGTGCGTGCAATCAACTTCAATCACGGCATCGATATGCAGCAGCTTTGGGCCGAGGTCAAAGAGACTATGTATGTACCGGGACAAAAGAATTGGTTCTTGTCTCCAGATGAACGGGAGATGTTGAACGACTCAAACGAGATCTACCGCACACAATCGAGTGTAGAAGATTTACTGCTAGAACATGTGCGGTTCAGTAGCAAACAAACAANCGCAGTACAGATGACCAAGCTACTCAGGGATCTAGGCATTGCAAATCCTAGGATGCCGGACTTCAAAGAAGCGTCACGGGTACTGCATGAACGTGGCATTGAGCCAAGGAGATCNAATGGAAANAAAGTATACGACCTCGANTATGACAAACCAGATGAAGAGGATAGCGGAAGCTACGCAAGCTATGGCGGAGGATATAACGACTGACCTCACCTTCCGCACGGCCCTAGGCTATATGGCGCTGGGACTGAGCTATGTTGCGGCTGCAATCGCGGTGATCCCGGTAGTCATATGGTTCGGGGCTGGACAGCTGGGCAGGAGGTTGATCGATGAAAAGTAAAACTTGCATGATTTGTGGTAACGACTTTGTTGTTAAACATCACAATGAAAAGATTTGTTCAGACTCATGTAGAGAAACAAGGAAAAAAGAACACAACAGGGCGAACACAAAGAGAAAGAGTGAGATATACAAAGAGACTTATAGCATGAAGCCTAAGAGATGTCACACGCCAAAGTGTAAACGCATTGTGCA
>FUFK010037531.1_pt1 | contig 22343 bp, 16 predicted proteins | sample 1021851 | NCBI WGS metagenome assembly FUFK01 (sample SAMEA51879418, study PRJEB19060) | metagenome
AAATCTTCTAAATTGACCTTCAGCATTGCTTTTTTGACCTGTGGAGGAACCAAGACTCCTTCCTTTGACAGGCGCTTTAGTAAGTCCGCTGTCCGGGTCATATAGAATCTATTCCTTCGTATCTTGTAAATAATCCCATTAATTTGATGAAGTTTTGAATTTTTCTTCAATTATTTCATCGATGAAACTAATGTTCTCTTCATGTTCTTTGACGGCCATTTGAATCAATTCATCGTCGGTTATTTCATCAAATTCTTCTTGCTTGACTTCGGTTAGCTGTGATTTGATTGAATCTTTTATGCCGGTTAAAATTTGAATCATGTTGTCTACTTGGTTCATATCATCATCTTCAACTTCCATAGTGATTGTCTCAATAAGAGATTTCACAAGTTTTGGATCGGTATAAGCCTCATCGTATGAAGAAAACATATCATCCATCAATATTGATTCAATCCTTGCCAAATGTTCAGATATTGTGGCTCTTGCTAAGCCAATTTCACTGGCTATGTCGGAAATCCTAGTCCGTTTTGGAATGTCGAAAAAACCACGGTCATAAGCAAATTTAGCTAACTTCAGTTGTTTTGTAGATAATGCAGAATGATTCAAAGTAGAATTGAAGTCTAGGCTCCTAGCACTTATCCTGTCAGGCTGAGAGATTAACCTAGCCAGCGTTGAAACTATACGCAGTTTCATTGGCGGGCCCTGTATTATGTAAGTTAGTCCTTCTCCGTCTAATCTGCTACCGGCGACCGAACTGGTTCCATTGGTTCTTGCATTTAAGTTAGATACAGAGTGGTTAATCCTCACCAAAATCAAAAAACTGTCATTATTATCTTTTGGTTCAAGTATGATGTCTAAAAGTTCAATGAAGCGTAGACCAGCGAGGTCNTCGGGAGATTTTCCTTCGCAAAAGTTTACTTTTAGAATAACTCTTATGTCCTTCGGTATCCTTTTTACGTATGAGATAAATTCCGCTTGCTTGAAAATATCCGCCAACTCTCCTATGTCGAGTTGTTTGATTCGAGATCTTTTCCAAAACAGACTGACCTCTCGCATGACAATCCCTAACAACTGCATTTCATAATATCTATCACTGCATGCTGTTTTAATTCCTCATTTCCAGCCAAGCGAGGAATGATACAATAGGCAATAAAATTAACAAAACTCGGTTGAGTTTATTTTGATATTCATTGTATTCGCTAGATTTGATGGGATTTACCTCAATAGATTTGGCTTTGCGCGTGCGTCGCAGGACTCCCACACGATCCTCGACGCGAGTCAAAACCCGATTTCTTAACTCAGGTGAAGAACTCTTTACATTTCCCCTGCCGACAATAAATTTCACCGTAGTCCGTTCGGCAATTTCTAAAGCAGCATCAACAACTCCTTCGATATTGTCTAAATTATGCATATCTATTCTAAGATTAACACCATCACTGGAGACGTGGCTAAGTACGCGCCATTTCCCTTGGCCTTCATTAAACTTGGAGAGTTTTTCTCTTGCTTCTATCAATGGCTCCTTAGTAAGGATGACTGGCTTTTTCCTGCGAGCAAGAAATGGACCAAGAATAAGTGAAAATAAAAATGGTGGGATACACATTAATGAAACAGTTCTTTGGATATTCTCAGCATCGGTTAGAACTGAAATAGTAGCCAGGGAAAATCCCAAGTATAGTCCAATCAAACCCCCTGCCTGAAAGCCCATACCCAGTCCAACCGGCTCACCAACGGCTTCCTCCATGTTGTTAGGAATGGTAAGATGTTCATCAACACTTTGACACTAAATTTTTTTACTGACCAATTAAGCCTGACACCGTGAATAAAAACGGACTTCCGTCCCGAGACCGTGAGAGAAGGGTAGGGAACTGGGTTTTCTATATCTCATCCTTTTTCCTCGTGTCATTTTTTGTCGCCCCATTGATGTTAGCGCCCGGTGAGATACCAGAACTCAATAACGGGCGAGCCAATGCTTTCGATTTTGCAACCAATGACGGCATGTGGTCGTCCGGAAATACTGATACAAATGCCACTTTTGCTTGGACCGAATTAGATCCTTACACTGGTTTCATATACGCATTTGGTGATTTAAATTGCCACAACAAACCAGAACGTTCAATCAAAATAAATGACAACCAAATGCCAGTATGTACCAGAGATGTTGGGATATTTTTCGGCTTAGCTGTTGGTGGATTTTGGTTTTCTCGAAAGGGCTATAATAGGTGGACTGTTAAAGATACATGCCTTTCGTTGTTGCCCGATGCTTGGTTGTTAAGTACTTATCAGGCCAACCGCCGAACTTTGGTTTGGATTGGTTGTGGTTTAATTCTCTGCCTTCCACTATTAGTGGACGGATTTACTCAGTTGTTAACTTCATATGAATCTAATAATATTACAAGACCAATAACTGGTGCTGGTTTTGGAGTTGGTCTTGGAGTATTAATTAGTGCAGCATACTCAGCAAGGTCGAAGTTTTTCAAGTCTGCAGCACAGGTTAATCTACCCGGCGGGATGAAGTTCCGCTTGGTTGAAGAAGAGTAATTAAGGCGGCGGTGTTTTCCACCATACTATCAACTCGTCCATGTTTTTTGGGACCGGGCAGTCATTGTGGCCACTGGTCAATATTGCGAGTCTAGCAAAAACATCATCCACCGATTTTTTTAATTGATATGCCGGTACTTTTGGGCTTGATAAAATGTCATTAAGAGCGCTCTCCCAATCTCCTTTGGGATTAGCNCTGCGCCATGAAGAAATGGAACTTCTGAGGGGCCACAAAGCGAGGGATAATCGGCCAAATCCCAATCTATCCTGTTTTAATTTGAACACCTTTGCATCTGAGAATGGTATGTGATTAAATTGTTTATTTATCCATTTTTCCTCCTCTAACCACTTTACTAACCGTTGAGTGTGACGTTTAGTAATCATTCTGTGTGGACCAAGTAATTTGTGTAATTTTGGAACCTCAGTTGAACCGCCGATAAGAGAAAGGGTTCCAAGTATCGACCATGATGAGAATGAAAAGGGATTGATTGGAACATCAAATTCTTTGGCAGATTCCTTCGGCCAGTTATCTTCGACAAACATCATCCACTGCGCAGGACTCATCCCACTTAACCAGCCTTCATGGATAGCGCTCATATTGACAGGAGCCCCTGGTAGTCTAGTTTGAGTCTCCAAATTGTTAATTTGCCGACTAAGTAAGTATCTATCTACTTTATCAGAATCAACATTTAGGGGGGCAGGTTTTTTATTGAAAAAAGCTCTTAGGGTTTCAGCCAGTTTTTTTCTCAGTTCATCCAAGCCAGATTCGTTGAGTATGGGGCCTACAACCATACACTTGTCAAATGGTTCCGGAACCGTTATTTTTCCTGATAGCAAATCACTAAACCCTGTTCTGATTTTTTTCTGTATTTCAGTGGTTTCAAAATATTCTTGTTTATTGCTAGTCATCCTCAAGGTGCCTGAGCGGATTCTTTTCATCGCTTTTTCCGGGTCGCAGTCAATCCAAATCACTAGATCTGGAATCATTGCAGCAGCATTCATTTTTACCACATCATCGATACCCAAATCACCCACAATACCTTGGTAAATTAAGGATGAGTGAATGTTGCGATCAGATATTACCACATGCCCTTTATCCAGCAGTGGCTTGATGAAAGTATGAGAATGGTCCAATCTATCAGCAGCAAATAAACCTGCTTCCTCTAGCGGAGTTTTGTCACCTTTCATTACTGACGCTAAAGCGAGTTTACCGAGTTCACTGTGTCTGCGTGGCTCATGGGTTGAGTGAATTTTTGGGAAAGGGAAACTGGTGAGTAATTCCCCTATAATTCTCGCAGCTTCCCCTTTGCCGGAGCCATCGCCCCCTTCAACGGAGATTAGATACATGGTCAATCCTCAGTGAAATCTTCGTATTGCTCTTTGACAAGACTGTTCAGGGCCATTCCAGCAAGGATAAGAATAGGGCCAATCCATATCAACCCTCTACTGAATAAACCAATTCCAGCGAGATACTGAGTTCGACGGTATCTTGTTCCCCGCCTAACCTCAACCGACGCTTGTATGCCAACAAATCCGGTGATAATGGTAATAACGCCGAGGAAGGTGGACAGCGCAACCGCTGCTTCTAAGCTCCATCCTCCGTCACTACCACGGTATGACTCTTGATTAACATTGGAACTATTGCCTTCTTCCATTGTAAAGGGTTTTATTAGACCATTTTCTGCTTGAAAAGTCCTCTCTTCGCTTACATATCCGTCAATAATCACCATTATTTTCATCATCTCGGGTTCGACATTGTAGAACTGGAAATAACCATTCTCGTCTGAGGTTGTTGATTGGAGGTATTGGACACTCCCATCCTCGAACAGCTCTACGCTTGCATTTTCCAGTGTCACGCCGTCAACAGTCAATACCTGTCCAGTAATGTCAACAGTTTCAACCTCATTGAATAATGACGAATTTAATAGTTCATCTGGATTACCCTGAAGTAAAATACCACCACTGATGATTCCCAATATACTACCCACTAAAATCAACACTGCTACGATTACTCTAATTTTTTCTCTGTCATCATAATCTAAGTCAATCATGGGCTTGACCACTATCTCTCTTTCAATTGTCGTGTTAGCGCTGTCTAGTTCAGAAGGACTTTCGATTGTATCCTCAGCAGTGATTTGTTTTTGGACGCGCTCGCGCAATGCGGCTCTGCGTTCCTCGAAACTTTTGCTTGACATTAAGAGCCCCTCCGTTATGATGCCGCCTCAAAGTGCGCGGATAATACCTCTTCCCCTGTCTGTCCGCGCATACTATTACAGTTTAAGACTAATGTCTGCCATCAAAATTAATATCAAAACCATGCCAACAATTACTATTGAAATATAGCCCACTATCCGGCTTTTCTCAATTTCGACTGTCGCCTCTTCAACTAGCTCGGAGTTAGTGGGTTGATTATCCTGAGCCTGGCCTCCGTCAACNACAGNAATAGATTCAGCAGTCCATGCCGAGGATTTCAGGCCTATTTCTAATAAATTCCCAATGAGTCCTAATGATTCTGCACTTACCTTGTCAGCAGTGTCTTGGTGTGTGTGCCAATAACCACCGAAATCACTAGCATTTTCACCGAAATTTATGTCAATAAAATTAATCGCTGGAATCCCAGCATTATGCGCCGGAATATGGTCGTCAATCACATCTCTGTACTCTGTTGAATCGAAAATAGGCTGTCCATAATTGCCACTACAATCAGCATGAGTTTCCATCATTCCAAGTGCAGCAGTTATTGGAATGACAGTGTCCCAGAGATGTTCTGAAGTTCGGTCCAACTTGGTAAAATCAAGAAACGCATCGCCAATCATGTCTATGACGATATACGCAGTAATATTGCTAATGTACTCAGATGTGAGATTTTCGACCCAGGCTGTGGCGCCATATGACCATGTATTAGCATAACCTCTTTTCCCCTGATCTTCAGCGTCGCTAAACATCAATGTTACATCGTGAGAGAGATTCATTGTGGGGATAATCTTCCCGAGTTCAATCATTACCGCAACGCCACTTGCCCCATCATTCGCTCCATCTATTGGTAGATCTCTCATTGAAACATTTTCATCACGTTCAGCAATATGCCTAGAGTCATAGTGAGCGACGATTACAACATTTTGCCCTGTGCTATTTTCAGGAGTNAATGTTCCAACTAAGTTAGTTAGCGTAAAATCCTCTCGCTCATGACTGTTTTCTGAGAACGACCACGATGCTGAGAGATTTTCAGTTATTGAGGCTCTCAGACTGGCTGACGCATTAGAACCCGGGAGACGTGGTCCAAGGTTGGTCTGCCAAGTAATTGATGCATTAGCGGCTGATGCATTGAAAGATAGGTCATCAATAAATTCACAAGGGTCTGAACCTTGATAAGAAAATTTTGTTACCTCAGATTTTACTGTGCTTGTCAGGTTGAATAATAGGGCACTGACAACCAGAATTGCCAGAATGAAACGATAATTCAATGATGGCAATTTNATGAGCATTATAGAATCCTAACAGACTGACACTTAAATAGTTCTTTTTTACTGCTTGATTTGAATGCAATACTGCATTTAGTAGGTTTCATGCTATGTCGGAAAATCGTTCTACAAAATCTGTGTTTCTCATTAGTTTAATGATGGCCTCATTACTTGCCCCGATATTGTCTTCCCCTGCTGGTGCTGAAGAAGTATCCAACGAGCATGAATCAGAAATGGACACTGGAATTATTATCGGTGATTTAGCCGACTTTGATGTCGCTGACGGCAGGGAATATTTGCTAATTGATGAAGACACCCCGGTAGTTTCAGCATATGGCTTCATGAAACAATCATGGATTGATGCAGGCAGGCCCGGTGTTGACGAGATGAAATACGAGCCAGTAACAAATAGCAGAACCAGCGGGCGGTCTTGCAACCCTCACTTGGTTGGAGATTCCTTAACAGTACCAATATCCGGTGGCTCATTGGATGCTTATGTCGCTAAAACTACCAGCACTGTTGCGTTTATTGTTCAGAATGGAAGAACACTTTCATCAACTGTGCTGAATAACTTGGCATCGTCTTGGGATTCCACAATTTATCCAACTATGACCACATACTACGGCAAAGACTACCAAGACGGTAGAGGCTTAGCGGCTCCCGATATAGACAACAACTGTCAAGTACAAATTGTCATTTATGATATCGATGGTGCCTTCAATACTGGTGGCTATTTCGCTCCCTCATTTGCTCGAACTAGGGAAGCGGTGTTCATCGACTATGCTGATATTACCCTATCTTGGGGCAAGTCAATAATTGCCCATGAGTTACAACATCTACTTCATAATGCCCAAGATCCATACGAAAACTTGTGGATTGATGAAGGCAATGCAGATGTGGCAATTTACCTCTGCTTTGGCTCAGATTCAACTCTCGTGAGCCACCTAAATCAGTGGACAGAAGCTCCCGAATTATCAATCAGGTGGTGGAACCAGCGGTTTGCCGATTACGGTGCCGGATTCATCTTTACCATGTATCTTGCAGACCACCTAGGTGGCGGCCCAGCGGTTCGCCAATTAGTCCAAGATTCGGCGACTGGAGGTGTTTCGGTTCAGAATCTGGCGCTTTCGCCACCTGCAGGACAACCTGGGATGATTGGTCGAACAATGAGCGAAATTTTTGCTAACTTTTCAGTGGCGGCATTCTTAGATTCCGAGCAAGGCATTTACGGTTTTTCAAATCTAGATCTGACTCCAACATGCTCTTCAGGTTCTTTTTGTCGCGCCCAACCAACAGACATTAACAGCGATTGGAGCACACCATATTCCTCAACCGGGCATACTGTAGAAGGCTGGGGATTGCGTGCATTCAAGTTTTCTCCGGGTGCCTCTTCACCAGCCCCACTCACCATTCGATTGACTGCTGATGTTAGCCAGTTTGACGGAGTCATCGTAACAAAATCAATGGTTGATGGCCTACTAAGTGTTTCAGACTTNGATTTCCAGAGCAATGTGGCAACAGCGCTGATACCCGGATTTGGTAACCTCACTGATGAGGTTTGGGCCATTACTTGGTATGGCAGCACAATTGCAGACTGCGATTACACCTCCTGCGGTTCGTCGTATCCTCAGGGCACGGTAGACATAGAGGCTGCAAGAATAACTGCGCCAGCATCACTCACAATTAATACAACCGAACTTTCCGACCGAGATGGCGATGGGAACGATGACACAGTGCAGGTTAACTTCGATGTATTTTCTAACGCCTTCTTTGAAGATTTAGATGTAGAGACTAGAATAGTCGATTCTCAAGGAGTCGTAGTTGATGAAATAACCAACAGAATATCTGCGGGCGGTGGTGTAAACTCAAATAGCGATATCTGGTTTACCGCACCATTCGATGGACAGTATACAGTTGAATTTGACATGTATGACATGATTGGTACCTTGGTTGATAGTGTGTCAACGCAACCATGGGACCTCGCAAATATGAGGCCAGTTGCTAACGGAACAGTGTCAGCAAATGCCAGTCAAACATGGGAGAATATCCAATTTGTTGGCGGCGGTTTTGATGCATGGGGTCTTTCTCTAGATAACAATACACTACCATATCTAGACCAGCCTGTAGCGTATGCTTGGGATTTTGGCGACGGGGTTACATCTAATCTAAAATCCCCGACCCGCTCTTACCAAACCATAGGTATGTATAACGCAACACTAAGAATCATGGACCAAGGTAATACTTGGTCTGAAACGGATGTTATTGTGATCAACGTCACCGACGATACGGTTCCAGTACCCATAATCACTGTTAACAACGTGGTTATTAGTGATAACATCAGCATATTAACCAACCAAATGATTCAATTCTCCGCATCACGCACTGGTGATAATGTTCCAATACAAAATTTGAGTTTCCAATGGGAGTGGGGGGATGGCACCTTTGATGATGGACAAGGGCTCTATTTAGCTCAGCATCAATGGGGTGCGATCGATAGTGAAATTGAAGCATATGAACTTACTTTATCAGTTTTTGATGGCTTCAATACCGGGACAAAAAATATCACAGTATACGTTAACAATAGAGTGCCTTATCAAATATTTGCTGAAAACCTAACTACTTACACATATACCTCAATTACTATGCCGGATGTATTTACCGACGACGACGGAATAATAGTGAATTATGAGTGGAATTTCCAAGAGGGTGTTAATCTCGACGGTGGTTTGACGAATCAAGATGATGACTTTGTTCAAACACAATCAAGTTCTGCATATCCCGCGCCATCATGGGACAAACCAGGCGTCAAAATCGTCACACTCACTGTTACAGATGATGATGGAAGTGAATCCACTGCGCAGTTATTTGTTAACGTTCTCAATCAAATACCGGTAGCAGATTTTACAGTAAGGGCAACAGAGAACGGAGAGACTGTTGCTGTTGATTTCAGAGCAGAGGATGGATTTGTCGATGTTCCTTACACCTTTGATGGCGTATCATCATTCGATATAGATTCACCTAATGGAGACTCAAGTAGCCTAGTCTACAACTGGTCATTTGGTGAGGGTGAATATCGTGACAGCGCAATATCAACTTTTACCTTTACTGAACCAGGAATCCATGTTGTTTCACTATTTGTCATTGATGACAATGGTGCACAGAGTTTGACAAAAACCATTACCGTAAGGGTGCAGAATCCCCTACCAATAATATCTGTTAGAATATTAGATGGGTGGGTTGAAGGAGAGCAAATGGATCGCAACTCTCCACGCCCCGAAGGCTTCATTCCCGATGCTTGGAGTCACACCTTTGATGATAGTGATAACACCTTTACTGCACCCGGATACATGCTTTATTTTGATTCAGAAGGGACGAGAGATGGTGATCGCAGGTATGAGGGTAAATACTCTCCAGTCATGGACGACAACAACTCTAATTGGAACGGTATAGTAGAATATAACTGGGATTTTGGTGATGCAACACCATTATCTAAAGAACCATCTCCTTGGCATTTTTATGACACTCCTGGAACCTATATAGTCACTCTAACAGTTAGAGACTCATATGGGACTGGTGACGTAAGTAAGCAATCCTTTACTATAGTTGTTGATGAGGCGCCAGTAATACAGAAAATAGACATTCCAATCGAAATTATAGCGGGCGAATCCACCTACCTTAGTGCAAACATATCCGATTATGAAATGACTAACAATTTATTGGTTTATCGAGACCTAAATGTCGAGGATGGTTCTTTATTTGATAAGGATGAGACTTTGAATGCAGAACTAGATGTGAGATGGGATATTAATATTGAACGAGATACCGACAAAAATGGAATCCTCGATGATGATTGGTTAGTGCCCAAAGACACAGCTGTAAACTATCGTATTGCAGCATTGTGGAACGAATCAGGGACTTACAAGATAATTATCAGAGCATGTGACGGAATAGGTGTTTGCACAGTGTTATCAGAGGACATTCAGGTAACACCAAAACCAGATCCTGCGCCATCACTGTCAGACTTCGAGTTGGAGGATTGGTCAACGTGGGTCAAGGATGCGGGCTCAGACCTAGCCACATACATCGCGCTAATTGCAGTAGCACTCATACTTGGATGGTTAGTTTTGCGCGAATCATCAGAAGTAGAGGATGAGGCAAAACAGGCCGCTGAGTCTTATACCGATGTCGAGCATGTTGAAGTCCAAGGTGGACTACTTGGCATGGACCAACACACACCTCCACCTGCCCCTGCAATATTATCCAAAGAGGAACGAAGGAGCGAAGATAGCGGATATGTTAGGCCATTGCGTAGAAGAATCTGACAGTTAGAATATTTAACCGCATTAAGCAACAGCAAGGTATTGGTTGATATGGGTAAGAGAACAGTCATCATCATGATATTGATTTTCACCTTACCTATGCTCAGCACAAATAGCCTCCCAATTACCCGCAATGCTGCCGCTGCAGATGCCTGCAGTGGGAATATCGAACCTATATTGTGGAATCAAACAGTTGGGCGTTCTGCCTTAGTACCCCACCACAATTACTACTCTGGATACTTTGGTTTCGGTGATTATTATGATGATGACCGCAAAGGACGTGATCACGAAAATGACTGGATATATGAGGATATCAGACTGCCCACTGAACTTAATCCAGAAGAAGATTGGATGTATGAGGACTGGGATAGAGACACTAGATTACAGCCATTGACTGGCAATTATCATTCTACAATGTTGGTTGGTAATGATAGCATAGGTGCGCTTAGAGTAAATCTTTCAGAAAATTACCGGACGACAGTTTGCGTAACTGTACAGGCTTTGAATGAAACTGATGACGATTACTCTGTTGATGTTTACTTAATGACAACATCAGAATATCAAAGATATACCGAATTATACTATTCATCACACTCTCAAAATAGTTTTTATGATGAAATTTCTGAGGCGCTTAGTGACATCTCTCCCGAGTGGCGGGGTATAGATTTCACCGGGTGGAGGTCCTACCGAGATGCTCACCAATATGAATCAGTCAATCAGATTAATTTTGCTTTGAACCTCGACGGTCCAGAATCATATAAGCCAATCTTCGGTGACGAACGTTGGCAAGATTTCTACATCATAATTGATACATGGGATAACAATCACGACAATGATGCAGTCGCTCCAGGGGTCGTTACTGCTGCCGATGTCACTATAATCACAACCGAGAGAACTTTTGTGTTGCCGAATTTCACAGTTGCGATAATTTTCTTGATGATGATGATTGGAATGATTGTGTTCCCGTTTGTATTGAATGCTAGATATATGAAATCTGGTCTCGAAATACCGGCAGGAGATACTGAGCCAGGGTTGGCCCCATCACTCGAGGTAGCGCCTGAAATCGCCATGCAGCCTAACAATGAAATAAGTCCAAGGAAGAACTTCCCTGAAATAAAGGATTTAGATCCCGATTAGTATTCCATTAATGCCCATGCGTCTCTGAGATCTCTTACATTGATTAGCCCACGGTCTGACAATCTGAAATTGTTCATCATAGTAGCGTATACAATTGCCTGCTCGAGCACAGGTGCATGTAACCTCACCCAATCTCCGCCATTGCCGAGCCCCATTAGTGAGTGGGTTGAATCTTGGCCAACAAGAGAATTTGCTGCTTGGAAGATTTGAAGTGCGTCTTGGTGGTTACTTACAGTAGAACAGAACTTGATTATGTCACCTTGAGAAGAATTGTCTTTTACCATAGTGACAATTTCTTCTGCACTTGGTGTCGCTTTTGTCTCGTGTATCGATGCAATCACTTGGCAATTTGAAGAGCTGGCTAGCTTGACTAATTTACCCCTAGATTTCTTTTCTATAGACAACTCAAGATCAACAAAACTGACTTCTGATTTAATACCCTGCTCGAGTATTTGTAACCTTTCTTGTTCAGTTCCAGCAAAGAAACCACCTTCACGCACCGCTCTGACGGTAAAGACAACAGGCACCGGTATTCCTTCTTTCAGATTGGCTATTGCTTGCTCGACGTCGATCTCTTCGAAATCCTTTACTCCCCATTCTTCAATTGGTGGCATTTTAGAATACTCTTCGCCATCGTCATTTACCATGGTGATTGGTTCTGGCTTATTCAAATACAATTTGTCGAATCTTACTTCAACATAGTCAGCACCAGCTATATTTGCCCTTGTTGCTTCATCAATCATGTCTTCAACAGTGATTGCTTCGAGCGTGACACATACTTTTGGTTCTGCCATGGCTTTGCCAATTTGGAGGTATTATTAATGCTCACGGCTATCCAATGCTCGGTGAATAACTCAAATTTGACCATTGAAAGTAGTAAATTTAGTCGCAAATTTCCCCTCTAAATCTAGCATTTTCCACTATCTTAAAATACCCCCTTCTCCGGTTGACAAAGGTAGGGGTTTTGGGTTCCGAGTTTCGTGGCATAGCGGCCAAATTATAGGGTAATTTTGTCAACAAATAACAGGAAAAAAACGAGCAAATTTTTGGACCAATTTCAAACCCTGAAGGTGAAATCTAATGAGTGACGATTATAGCGCATCCAGCATCCAAGTTTTGGAAGGTCTAGAAGCAGTAAGAAAAAGACCGGGAATGTATATCGGCGATCCGCATGATGGTTCTGCTCTGCACCACTGCATATGGGAAGTTGTCGACAATTCAGTAGACGAACACTTGGCCGGTTACAACAACAAAATCGAGGTTAATATCAATACAGGCGGTACTTTGTCCGTTCGAGACTTTGGTCGTGGCATCCCCGTAGGCATGCATGAAGAATTCAATATTTCCGCTGCTGAAGTAATTATGACAAAACTACATGCTGGCGGCAAATTCGATAACAGTTCATACAAGGTATCTGGAGGACTGCACGGTGTAGGAGTATCTGCTGTAAATGCTGTTTCAGAATGGATGAAAGTCACCATCCACCGAGACGGAAAAATCCACGAGCAAACTTTTGAAAAAGGCGTGCCAGTTTCACCACTAAGCGTAACAGGCGATTGTGATGATACCGGGACACAAATAACCTTCAAGCCAGATTTGTCAATCTTCACAAATATAACAGAGTTTGAATTTGAACAAATAGACACCCGGCTCAAGGAAACAGCCTTCCTCAATGCGGGACTAGAAATTGTGATTACGGATAACCGTGGTAGCGAACCTCATGTCAGTAACCACCTCTATGAGGGTGGTATTAGCGAGTTCGTCTCACAAATTAACAACCATCGCCAAGTATTGCACAAAGACGTTATTGTAATTACCGGCGAGCGAGAAATCGAGGTAGGGACAGTAACGGTTGATCTTGCTCTTCAGTGGTCTGACGCTTTTAGCGAATCAATATTATGTTACACCAACATCATCAGAAATAAAGACGGCGGAACTCACTTATCGGGACTTAGGGGTGCGTTAACCAAGAGCGTTAATGCCTACGCTAAAAAGAAAAATTTACTCAAAGGAGACTCGCTATCTGGTGAAGACGTCAGAGAAGGTCTCGCCTCAATTGTGAGCGTTAAGCACCCTGACCCATCATTTTCTTCGCAAACCAAAGACAAATTGGTCAGTAGTGAGGTATCTAGTATTGTCGAGACTGTGGTTTATGAAAAGTTAGGTGAATACTTTGAAGAGAACCCATCTATGGCAAAATTAATCGTTGACAAGGCAGTACTGGCATCGAAGGCTAGAGAAGCAGCTAGAAAGGCAAAAGATTTGACCAGAAGAAAAGGCGTATTGGAAGGAGGCGGCCTGCCAGGTAAATTAGCAGATTGCCAATCCAGAGATCCGAATGAATGTGAAATCTATCTTGTCGAGGGTGATTCTGCAGGTGGTTCGGCTAAGACAGGTCGTGATCGCAGAATTCAGGCTATTCTGCCACTCAGGGGTAAAATATTGAATGTTGAGCGTCAAAGGAGAAATGTTGCAAAAGTTTTCCAAAACAATGAGATTCAAACCATAATTAGAGCATTTGGTGCTGGGGTTGGGAACGATGAGGAAGATGAAAGTTCATTCAATCCTGAAAAGTTGCGTTACCGCAAGATCATTATCATGACTGACGCCGACGTTGATGGTGCTCACATTAGAACGCTGATGCTGACATTCCTTTGGCGTTTCATGAAGCGGGCAATTGTTGAAGGCTATGTTTACATTGCTCAACCACCGTTGTATCAAGTTTCAAAAGGCCGTAATAGCAAGTATGCCTTTACTGATGAGGAAAGGGACAGGATAATTGACGAAATGAAGATAGACAACCCTAATGCAAAAATCGGAATTCAGCGTTACAAAGGTCTGGGTGAGATGAACCCCGAGCAGCTTTGGAATACAACCATGAACCCAGAGACCAGAACAATGTTGAAAGTCACCGTTGCAGATGCAGAAGAGTCAGACAGAATGTTTGAGATCTTGATGGGTGAGGATGTTCCAGATAGAAGACATTTCATTGAAAAACACGCTAAGGAGGTGACCAACCTTGACATCTGAAGAAAATAATAACATTGATGATGGCCAAGCCACGGTCCAAGGTAATCTGCTCAACCAACCATTAAATGATGAATTGAAGACTTCTTACATCAACTACGCGATGTCTGTTATTATCGGCAGAGCGTTACCTGATGCTAGAGACGGTTTGAAACCAGTCCATCGCAGGGTTTTGTATGGAATGCATGAAGGTGGGCATACATCAGATAAGAAATTCAGTAAATCTGCTCGCTCAGTGGGCGAAGTTATGGGTAAATATCACCCACATGGAGACCAGTCTATCTATGATACAATGGTTAGAATGGCTCAGGATTTTTCCCTACGCTATCCATTGGTTGATGGCCAAGGCAACTTTGGCTCGATTGATGGTGATCCACCAGCAGCAATGCGTTACACTGAGAGTAGACTTGACAAAATTTCCAAGCATATGCTTGAGGATATCGACAAAAACACTGTTGACTTTCAGGCTAACTTTGATGATTCAGAGCAAGAACCAACCGTATTACCATCACGCTTACCAAACCTAATTCTCAACGGTAGTGATGGTATTGCTGTTGGTATGGCAACCCGTATACCTCCTCACAATCTAACCGAGGTTGCTGGCGCAGTCAATCTCCATGTCAACACAATAATTGCCGAAGGGGTAGAATCAAATACTGTTCCGGCTATTTCTATAGAAGAGTACATGGAACACGTAAAAGGACCAGATTTCCCAACCGGTGCTGGAATTCACGGCGTTGATGGCATATACGATATGTATTCATCAGGAAAGGGTAGATTTCACGTTAGATCGAAGTGTGATGTTCTCGATGACTCTAACGGCAAACGTATAATTATTCACGAAATCCCTTATCAAGTTAAGAAGGCAGACATGCTTGTCCAAATTGCTGACTTGGTAACGAAAGGCACAGTGGTTGGAATCAGAGACATTCGTGATGAGTCATCTAAGGAAGGCATTAGGGTAGTTATCGAAGTAAAAAATAACGCTGACCCAAACGCCGTTCTCAATCAGTTGTATAAGTCGAGTCGGTTACAGGAATCTTATTCAGCTAACATGATGGGTATCTTGGACGGTAGACCTGTATTGCTGACCTTGCCAGTGATGCTACACACTTATGTCCAGCATAGAGAATCAGTAATCGAGCGCAGAGCGAAATTTGAATTAGAAAAAGCGGAAGCAAGAGCTCACATTCTCGAGGGTCTTGTCAAGGCGCAAGATCGAATAGACGATGTTATAGAAGTGGGTAAAGGGAGTGCTTCCAGAGAACAGTTTGAAAGCGTATTGAAAGGGGATGAAAACTTCCCTAATATCGCTCCTTTTGACTTTACTGAAGCGCAAGCCAAAGCAATTGCCGAGCGTAGATTGTATCAGCTAAGCAGATTGGATGTAGAAAAGGTGCAAAATGAATATACTGAACTACAAACCAAGATTGCAGATTTGAACGATATCATTGCTTCAAGACTCAGAAGGTTGACCATACTGCTAGAGGAATTAAACGAAATGGTTGAGAAACATGGGGATGAAAGGCGCTCTTACATCGACCCAATGCCGTTATCGATGGACCGGGAGGATTTGATTGAAGAGAGAGCAATTGCAATTACCCTTAGTGAGGACAACTATATCAGACACCTTCCAGTTGAGGCGTTCAGAGTACAGAATAGAGGTGGTAAGGGACTCAAAGGTGTCACAACCAAGGAGGAAGACACTCCCCAACTGATTATTACTTGTTTCAGCAAAGACCGACTACTAATATTTACCGATCAAGGTAGAGTGTATGGCCTAAAAGCTTGGGAAACTCCACTTGGAAGCAGGTTGTCCAGAGGCAGCCATATCCGCAATTTGTTGGAAAGTTTACGTGACGATGAAAACATAGTATCAATCCTGCCAATTAGCAGGGAGTTACTCGAAAATCCAGCCGGTAATTATCTCTTGTTCGCTACAAGGATGGGGCTGATAAAGAAGACCAAACTTGAGGAATACGTCAGAATAAATAGAAACGGAAAATATGCCTTGAGATTCAAACTTGATGGTGATTCACTCGTCAATGTTCGCTCTGGCACCAATGATGCTGATATTGTGATGATATCAAGTACGGGCCTTGCAAGTCGTTTTGCGTGTGCAGGAATTAGAGCGTCCGGTAGGGTTTCTGGAGGGGTTTACGGGATTAAAACTGGAAACCGTAAAGGTGCTGATGGTGGTCACGTAGTTGCTATGATTGCTACTGAGAATCCAGAAACAAATATACTCACCATAACCAAGAATGGTATGGCAAAGCGCAGCCGTCTAGGCACTGGAGAAAGGTTACCAATAATNAACGAAGATGGTACGCAAAGGTTGCACAAAGAAACAAACGAACCAATGTTCAAGACCGATGGTTACCGGAAAACTCGGCCTGGTGCTAAAGGTGCTTTCACGATGAGAATAGACGATGACGATGAGATTATATCAGCTAAACATATTCCTGACCTAGGTGACAACCTGTTTATTTTGACCAAGAAAGGTATGATGATTAGAATTGTCACTGGACAAACAAAAGACACCAAAACTAAGAAATCCAAGGGAACGAGAATTATGGAATTAAGAAACAAGGCTCGTGATGGTTACACTGATGAAATCATATTTACTGCTCGACTCCCAGCAGAGTTACTTGAGGACGACCAATTTGATGCCATGGATACAGATGGCGATGGCGTAATTACTAGGGAAGAATTTGAAGCCGCTCAGCATTCAGATTCGCTTGAGGAAGAGTGACGGTCATATCGACGGATTCAAATTGAATAACGGGTGTGGTTGAAACAACCGAAGCGTTGCAGGTGACATTTATGGATAGCAGTAAGTTGATTTTTGATTGGAATGTAATTGATTACGAGATTAAGCGTAATCCTGCCAATCACCCACACGGAGTATGGTTCGACGATGAGACACTTCGAGATGGACTACAGAGTCCCAGCGCCAGAAACCCAACCATCCCTGAGAAAACAGAACTACTATCTTACATGGAGAGGTTGGGTATTCAAAAGGTGGATTTAGGTTTACCCGGAGCAGGACCTTTTCATCGCGAGCACATCAACGCTATGTTATCTCACATCATTGATAATGAATATCAAATTAGACCAGGAGCAGCAGTTAGAACCTTGATGCAAGATATCGAGCCATTGGTCGAAATGCAGGAAAAGCACGGGATTCAAATCCAAGCCTCTGCATTCCTAGGTACTAGTCCTATCAGACAATATACCGAAGGATGGACAATGGAGAAGTTAATTTCAACCATGGAAAAAGCGGTTTCTTATGCTGTTGGAAATGATGTTCCGGTTATGTTTGTTACCGAAGATACAACAAGATCAAATCCCGAAGATGTCAAAGCAATCTACCAGCGAGCCATGGAATTAGGTGTTAGACGATTGTGTGTGTGTGATACTTGCGGACATGTTACTCCAAATGGAGTAAAGAAACTACTCCATTTTATTGACGAAGAAGTCATCAAAGATGGTGGCTATCACCGGAGTGCAATTGAGGTAAATTGGCACGGCCATCAAGATCGTGGCTTAGGCGTTGCCAATAATATAGCCGCTGTTGAAGCTGGTGCAGATGTCATTCACGGGACTGCACTGGGAGTCGGTGAAAGAGCAGGAAATGCCCCGTTAGATCAAACACTCGTCAATCTAAAACTGATGGGTGTTATCGATAATGATCTCACCTTATTAGACGAGTATGTCCGAATTGCCAACAAGTATGTTGAAGTTCCGTTGCCTAGAAACTACCCTGTATTTGGTGAGGATGCATTTGAAACAGGTACTGGAGTTCATGCATCAGCTGTCATCAAGGCGATGAGAAAGGGTGATGATTGGCTCGCAGATAGGGTTTATTCAGGGGTTCCAGCCGGAGATTTTGGTCTCAAACAAGTGATTCGAATTGGACACATGGCAGGTCGTTCAAACATTATTTGGTGGCTTGAGCAAAATGGCTACGAGGTTACTGATGATTTGGTCTCGCATTTGTTTGAGGTTGCAAAATCTCAACGAAGAAATATGTTAGATAGCGAAGTTGAAACAGCAGTTCATCAGTTTTTGAATCAGTAGTTACTCAAATTCTTGATAGGTGTCCAAGTTTTTCTGATTGGACACAGCGTTGATCCATTCACTGTCAACGCTTCCACCACTCCACTCTCCATCGAGTGCAACCTCACTAACATCGGTTTCCTCACGCCACGAAGGTTTCTCGTCGGAACCGCAGACAATGAATTTCCCCATGGAGTCAATTTGCTCTTCAAGTAGGTAGATATGTTTCGAAACTGGAAGGAAGTGTCCAACTGGCATACCGGAAGCAGTAAATGGGTTTGTTGCAGCGCCTACCAGTAGTCCATCTTCCGGTGCTACAATATCAACTGTTAATCCCGGGGTTGCTGGATCAGAAATTGTGGCAATTACCTCTCCCTCGCGCATTACTGAGCCGGCAGATACGAACATATCCAATAATCCACCTTCTCCAGCTCTCAACCATCTGGAACCACTTGCCAACATCCTAAATCTTGGTCTGTTTGGTTTTCCAGGAATCATCCTAAGCGACTTCAAGACGTTTAGCACACCGTGAATAGCCACTTTTACTGTCGTATTATCAATTAGATTGGCTCCACCGCCCTCATAAGTTATGGCGGGGATATCATGTTCATTTGCTGCTTTACGTAGTGAACCAGATGGTGCCTTGGAATCTAGCAGAATTTCTATCCCGAATGCCTTGGCTAATATGTTTGACCCAGCATGGGCAAGATTTACTCTCAGTTGAGGCATGTTTGACCGCCCTTTTGCTGCGCTGTGAAGGTCAATTATTGCATCTGAGTCTTTTAGTAGGTATTTCCATACTTGTGCAGCAACTCGTTTAGTAGTAGATCCTTTGTAATCCCCAGGGAAATTTCTATTCAAGTCACGACCGTCAGGAAAGTATCTAGATTTACCCCTATATCCAGGTAGATTGACAACAGGGACGATGCGTATTGTCCCAGCAAGTTGTTTTGGGTCCAAAGGCTTGCCCAGATCAGTAAAAGAGTTTGACAGTAGGTGGGTGCAAGCGGAAGCTCCAGTCAACTCATCACCGTGAATTCCACCTAAAATGGTGATTGTTGGTCCAGGTCGAACACCGTGCAGAATAGTAATTGGTATCGGCCATGGGTCTCCTAAATCTACTTCCAAAAGCGGTAACAGAATCGTTCTGATTGTTCCTGGCTTTATCGTCTTGCGAAATAATTTGATATTGCCCCATACTGCTGTTCTATCCCATTCAGGGCGGTCTTCAGTCTGGTGCGCTGCAAGTGCTTCTTGAATGGCAATTTTTCGACGTTTGGGTAACTCATGCGCCACACGGACTTTTGTCTTCTTGACTTTCTTCCGCCCAGCCATGTTCGTCCGACCACTAACTAATCAATGAATGATGCGATTAACAGTTACCAAACGCAATTAACAAAGACATTGGCTATGTAGGGTGACTATGGCAGAAAAATGCGTTCAGCACGAATATGCTCCAAACTCAATTTGTTTTGGCTGTGGACCGGCAAATGAGGCTGGATTACAAATACAGAGCCACAGAATAGACAACGGTTTAGTGATGGAATATCTTCCAAATGAAACACATCAGGCGTTTCCAGGAATGGTGAATGGAGGCATTATCGGTACATTACTAGACTGCCATGGAAACTGGACAGCAGCGGTTGCATTAATGGATGAAAAAAATCTTGCAGAGCCACCTTGCACTGTAACAGCATCATATTCTGTGTCTCTACGAAGGCCGACTCCTATGGGTGAAACTCTAACAGTAACTAGTCAGGTGAATGAAATTAACGGTAACAAAGTAAAAGTCGATTTATTACTCGAAGCCGGTGGCAAAGTCTGTGCAAGTGGGAATGGACTTTTTGTTGCAGTAAAGGAAGGACATCCTGCTTATCATAGGTGGAATTAATCTAATGGTAAAACCAAACAAATCTCAACAAGCTAAGTTAGATGAACTACGTAATTTAGTGATTGAGATAATGACTGATATGGATGTTTGGCAAAATCATGACTTAATTCCATTGTTTGGTTTAAATCTGGGTGTTTTAAGAAAAAACGCCACGCAGAGACACGGAGTTACTAGGTGGAAGCAGGGCGTCAGCAAGGATCAGTTAACGCTAGAAAATATACAGACTGTGGAATTACACCCAGAATTATTACACCATCAGTGGGGTGCTTATGCAGCTTTTGTTCTTCATCATGAATTTATCCATGCACTCGGTTTTCGAGAGCATAATACACTTTTCAGGTCACTTGAACATTCCTGGCCGGGTATTGACGCCGGTGACTTAGGTCCAAAATTTACTGAGTATTTACGCCGAAAGTCAGCGAAATGGCTCTGGGTATGTGAGGGTTGTAAAATTGAATTCCCGCGTAAAAAATCCAGTAATGGCGGATACAAATGTCGAAAATGCGGAACGGTGCTTACCGATCAAAAACTGTGAATTACTTCTTAGTTTTCTTATTCTTTGCCTTCTTCTCAGCCGTTTCAACCGCCTCATCAACATCCATATCTGCATCCTTTGCAGCCTGCTTGATGTTAGATTTCTCCTCTTCAGTAATCTTGCCGTCCTTAGCCGCAGACTTCACTGCGGCTTCAACATTGATTCTAGCCGCTTCTTCGTCCGATATTCTAAGTGCGGTTTGGAACGATTTTAACTCGTCGAGTTCCTCTTGGGTAATCACTCCATCAGACCAAGCGGTTTCGTAGGCTTCAATCAAGAATTTCTGGTAAGCTTCTGGATTTAGCAACACATCACGGATTAATCCATGATTTGGGCCGGAATCAGCAGTCTGTGACATGTCTAGTATTGCGATAGACCTTCTTACCTCTTTCACTGCCATGTCCTTTAGACCATGCCCAGCCCATACTGCACCAGCAGCAACTACGGCCGCAGCGAACCATCGCATGATGTTTTCATCAACTAAATCACCTGGCTCTATCAAATGAAAAATACCCAGCACTGCCATCGCAGCCCCACACATGACCTCTACCCAGTCGTTCAAATCGGGTTCGTCGTCAAATACTGACAAACGATCTTCGACCATGGAGTCAATATCATCGCTCATGTTACTAATGCAGGAATCGAAAGGTCTTATTGATGTCGGAATGGAATAATCATGCGTTGTCCTTTTGGACTATTGGCAACAGACTGGTATCATGGCAGATGAAACAATGTCAGTACATGACTTGGATTTGCCGGAAAAAGCCCGTCGGTTTTTTGCTGAGCAATGGGGTATAGAAAGACTCCACCCACCGCAGAAACAGTCAATTGAGCCGATTTTCACGGGTAAAAGTGCGCTGATTGCAATCCCCACGGCGAGTGGTAAATCACTTATTGCCTACATGGGGATTCTTCGCAAGTTACTTCTGGATGAGGTGGGGTCGAAAGCGGTTTATATCGTTCCACTCAAGGCACTTGCAACTGAGAAGTATGAAGAACTAACACAGTTAGGGAAAGCACTCAATCTAACAATCGGTTTGGGCATTGGAGATGCTACCTCAGAAGCGAAGAAAATCAATCAATGTGATATCTTAGTCTGTACCTCAGAGAAGCTAGATTCGTTGATTCGAAATCGATCTGAAACAATGTCCAATGTCTCAATAATCGTTGCCGATGAGTTCCACTTACTGAATGATGCTTCAAGAGGGCCAACTCTAGAAATCAACCTAACAAAACTGCGTTACTTGAAGCCAAATGCCCAGATTATCGCACTTTCCGCAACTGTTGGAAACTGTGATGAACTTGCAAAATGGTTGGATGCAGAACTCATTATTTCCGATTGGCGCCCGGTCGCTTTGGAGTATAGCACCTACCAT
>FUFK010043786.1_pt1 | contig 22335 bp, 20 predicted proteins | sample 1021851 | NCBI WGS metagenome assembly FUFK01 (sample SAMEA51879418, study PRJEB19060) | metagenome
GCCTGATTATCTTTTGCATTTAGAGAGAACTGGTAATATAATGGCTCAGTTAAAAGCCACTGACAGTAATCAAGCATATATGAAGTTTGTAAATAGCACTACTGGTGATGGTGCATTTACTGATGGTTTATTGTTTGGTTTAGATACAGATGAATCTGCTGTGTTTTGGAACTATGAAGCTACACCTATAAGATTTGCTACAAGTGGTACAGAGAGAGCTAGACTAGATAGTTCAGGAAGATTAGGAATCGGTATGACACCATCAGATTATAGTGGATATATGCTTCAAATAAGTGGTACTACACAAGCATTTATGAGCTTTGGTAATAGCACAACTGGTACAGGTGCTTTGAATGGTTTAATTATTGGAAACGATGCGACAGGTGCCGATATATACCAAAGGGAAGCACAACCAATTCGAATCAGCACAAATAACTTAGAACGTATGCGTATCACAAGTGATGGTGTATTTTGCGTTGGTGGCACAGCTAGAAATAATGGTTATGGTGCAGGTTTTAGAACACTTATGGTAGAATCAACAGCATCAGATTCTGCTTCAATACTTGAATTAGTAGGTACAAGAGGTGTGGGTGGTAATCAAAATGGTATGATTCATTTCATAAATAAAAACTCATCAGCAGTTGAAACAGCAAGAATATCAGGTATAAACGGTGCAAGTAGTGTTAATGAAGGGGCTTTAGTATTTCATACTAGAACTGCATCAACATCGTTAACCGAACGGATACGTATTACAGGTGATGGACAAGTTGGAATTGGTACGACAAACCCTGCTGATAAATTAACTGTGTCAGGTGGTAGTATTAATTTACAAGTACCAGCAGGTTCATTAAAATTTAATGAAGGTACAACAAATGCTTTTGCAATAGAATCTAACGGTGCTAACGGCTATTTAAAAATCAGAGATACATATAATAGTGCTGATAGAATATACATTAAACATGACGGAAACGTAGGAATTGGTACGACTAGCCCTACTGAACTTCTTACTTTAAATAAAGCATCTGGAGCAGTAGGAATATTATTACAAGGTAATGGAACTAATGTGGGTAAATTTAAAGTTTCTAGTGCAGGTGTAAACCACGCTGTTCAAATAGGTACTATTAGTAATAACGAAGTGCAATTTCACACTAACAATGGTGAAAAAATGAGAATCCACCAAGACGGAAATGTAGGAATTGGAACGACATCGCCTTCAGGTAATTTAGATATATTAGGTGCAAGTTCAGGAGTTTCAGCTCATTTTCCATTAATTGAGGCAACTGCACAAAATACAAGTCAAGAGGGTATTCACGTAACTACAACTGGTACTGGAAATGATTTTTATGCTTTAAAAATAGCAACTGGTTCAGATAGTAATACTTTAATGGTTACAAATGCTGGACGAGTAGGAATTGGAACTGATACTCCTGAAAGACCTTTGCACGTTTTAAGTAGCGTGGATAATCCGCTGTTAGTTGATTCATCCGATGATACAACTGGAATTATTTTTAGAGATAACAACGCTTCTAATTCTATATTTTACAGAGGTAATGGTGATTACTTTTATACTAATTCTCAAAAGCTTGGCATTGGAACAGGGTCGCCATCAAGTCAGCTTCACTTATATAGAAATGATACTAGCACTAATGAACTATTAATTGAAAACGATGGTACTGGGGATGCAGCTTTAAGTTTTAGAAGTGATAATAATACTGATGGAAATAATTTTTCTTCTATATACTTTGACGCTAACGATGAAGGTAATAATAATACAAGATATGCTAAAATAAGAGCATTTATAGAAGATAATGCGGCTGGTGCTGAAGATGGTAAATTAGTATTTACTACTTTAACAGGCGCAAGCGATGTAAATCAACTTATACTAGATAGCTCAGGTGCAACGTTTGCAGGGGATGCAATTTTTGGTGGCACGTCATTTGAAGATAATAACAGCCTTTCAAGAAAAATAGAAATTGCAGCAGCAAGTCCAGTAGGTTTAATATTAAATGATACTAGAGACACGCACCCAATGGCTATCACTAATGATGGTGCTGTAATGAATTTAAGATATAATACAACTGCTATTTTAAGTCTGGATGGCGCTTCAAGCGCTGCAACTTTTTCAGGTAATGTAACTATAAGTGGTTCTGTAGATGCCGCAAGTTTTACAGACATAATCACCAATGAGATATTAACAGCAAGTGGTGACTTAGATATCAAAACAGTATTGACTAGTAGAGATATTAGGATGTATGATGGTAATAATAAAGTTGCTGTTAGGGTTAAAGGTGATGGAACTGGAACAGACTTTAGAAACGCTGACACTAGATTTATATCTTTAAATTACGAAGATAGTATAAACAGCATTATATCACATAGTGGTACAAGTTTTGGCTTAGAAAGTTTAAACGTAAGAGGTGATAATATTTATTTCTATACTGATTACGATGCTAGTTCGCCAAAAGGTAATATAACATTAACTTTAGACAGCAGCCACAATGCAACTTTTGCAGGTGATGTAGAAATACATAAATCGGGCAACGATACAACTGGTAAGTTAACTATATCTGGTAATAATAATACAGGTACACCAGGTCAAAAAACAAGTGGTACTATTGAACATAGAGGCGAACATTTAAAAACTGTTATTACTCACAATGGTAGTGATGTTATAACAATAGGCACAGGAACACAGACAACTTTTGCAGGAGATGTAAGAATAGATGGTAATGACTTAGAGTTTCAAGGTGCTGCTGCAAAAATATCTGGAACTAGTGGTGGTCAAATAAGTTTAAATTATAACACAACTTCAAATCAACCTTTAATTTGGTATGGTGGTGGTACGTCAGAACAGTTTAAGGTTACAAACGCAGGTGATGCAACTTTTGCGGGTGATGTTACCGTTGATTCCGAGCATATAGTACACAAAGGTAGCTCACCAGAATTTTATTTTCACACAACTGGTAATCATTGTAACTGGTTAATAGCAGCTCAAGAATCTAGTAATGCTACATTAGAATTTAGTGCTGTTGCAGCATCTACATCATTAGACACAGATGCTAGTAATTATACGCCAATTTTAAAATTAGGACAAGGTGGCGGGGCGACTTTTGCGGGTGATATAGAGCTAGATGAAAATCTTACATTTACTACTAATAACTTTGTAGACATAGCAAATACTGGTACTGGCGCGATGAGGTTTAAACCTAGTAGTAGTACACTAGCTCTAACATTAACAGGGGCTAACGCAACTTTTGCAGGTGACATATCACTTACACAAGCTGATACACCAACAATAGAATTAAAAGACACAACTAACAATCAATTTTTATTAATAAGACATAATAATTCTGCTGCTTTTTTTGATGTTCATTCTAATTCACATTATGAATTTCAAATAAATAGTTCAGAGAAAATGAGGCTTGATAATAGTGGTAATTTGGGGGTGGGAACGACAAGTCCTTCAAGTAAGCTCCATGTGCAGGGTGGTGGTCTTTTTACAGGTTCTGTCTCAATTACGGCAGACGGTCAACCTGCCTTATCTGTTACTGGTGGTATTAGTTGTGGTTTAGATTTAGTTATTGCACAAGATAGTCAATTACAGGCTAGTAGAAACACAACTACGGATAGTGTAGCGGCAGCAGCAGTATCTTTGATAGACCATAATACTGGGTCTGGTAATAGAGCCACAATGACAATGGAAGCTAACTCTTATCAAGGAGCTAAACACATAGAGTTCTATCAAGGAAGTACAGTTCATGGTTCTATATCTTCAGGCTTAAATGCCGTTGGATACAATACTACTTCAGACTATAGGTTGAAAGAAGACTTAAAAGAATTTAATGGTTTAGATATTGCCTCTAAAATTAAGATGTATGACTTTAAATGGAAGTCAGATGATAGTAGGTCTTATGGTGTTATGGCTCATGAACTCCAAGAAATTTTCCCACAAGCGGTAAGCGGAGATAAAGACAAAAGAAACGAAAACGGAAAACCTATATATCAGGGGGTTGATTATAGTAAGTTAGTTCCTGTACTACTCAAGTCTATACAAGAGTTAGAGCAGAGAATAAAAGAGTTAGAAAATAAATAGTAGTTCTTCTATTGTTAAGAATTAATATTTATTAACTTAAATTTGTTATGAAAAGAAAGAAAAAAAGAGATCCAAAGGTTGGAACAGGTAAAAAACCAAAAGGATCTGGCAGAAGATTGTATACAGATGAAAATCCTAAAGATACTGTTAGGATCAAGTTTGCAACCCCGACTGATGCTAGAGCTACTGTAGCAAAAGTCAAACGCATTAGAAAGCCATTTGCTCGTAAGATTCAAATACTTACAGTCGGTGAACAAAGAGCAAGGGTTATGGGAAAAAAAACAGTAGCAGAGATATTTAAAAAAGGAAAGCAATCTATAAGGAGATTGCATAAAAAGAAATTAAAATAGTTTTTTGTTTAACATTTAAAATTTGTAAAAATGGCTTTAGAAGGTAAATATACTTATAAAGGGATTGATTTAGCGAAAGCATATGTTATGATTAATAATGTAAGTTATAATACTAGCATAAACTCTGAGACTACTGAGAAAACTCCTATGAAGTACAATGAAGACGGAACTGTAAAAAGTGAGGCTGTCATGGAAACTAAGTGGGTAAAAAATAGCTCAGCTAATTGGAATGCTTGCGTATACAAAGACAAAGATGCTAGAACAAACACGCCTAATGTTGTGATTTGTAATGTATCTGGTTCTTTTGATATGGACGTAAAAGCTAGTGCTAAAAATCCTATTGTACAGGCTTATACAGCAATGAAAGCTGATGATGCTTGGAAAGGTTACGCAGACGCATAGTAAAAAATGAACAAGTCTGAGAAAGATAATTTAAAATTAATTGAGTATCAGGTTAAGCAAGTTTTTGTACAGATAAAAGAGATTAAAGAAAGCAATGAAATTGCCCACGAGGAGGTAAAAAAAGATTTGCGATTCATAAAAAATAATTTGTTTGACCCAAAGGAAGGATTGTGGTCTGAAGTCAAAGCAAATACTGTTTTTAGAAAAGACACTACTAAATGGAGAACAGGTATTGGATTAGGGATATTTAGTTTAATTGGTAAATATATATATGATACATTTAAGTAATGGCAAAGGAAATATTAGATAAGCAAGTAGGAATAGATATTGATGGTGATAAAAAGCCTGATTTTAAGCTAGATATTAAAAGTATTTTAATTGTTGGAGGCTTTATTGTAAGTGGTACAATGGGTTATAGTAATCTGAAAAATGAGATTGAAATAGCTAAAGAGTTGCCAGTTTATGAAGTAAAAGAAACTTCAGAAGGCTTGTTGCAACAACAAAAGATACAATATTTAGAAAAGGAGATTGAAAAACTTGAAAAACAAGTTAATGATTTAGAAAACAAAGTATACCGTAAATGATCACTATAATTTTATATTTACTTATAGCACTTAATAACATAACAATGAAAGTTACGGGGTTGACTTGCAGTATGTGTTCGTTGAGTGTAAAAAAAAGTATAGAGAAAGTATACTTTGTAAGTAAAGTAGATGCTAATGTGGAAGAGGTTACTTATAACATTGAGTTTAAAAAAAATTACTATATTGATTTTTTTGCAATTGAAAATGCAGTATTAGATGCAGGATTTGATGTAGACAAAGAATCTGTAATTGTAGATGTAAAAAATACTAATGAATTTTGGCAAAACAGTAATTATATAATTTGGAAAAATAAAGAATGAGTTCACACACAGCAAAAAAAACAAAACCAGCACTTTGGAAAAGAATTGTAGCAAGTGTTAAAAGAGGTACAAAAGGTGGTAGAGCAGGACAATGGAGTGCTAGAAAAGCTCAGATAGCTACTGCAAGATATAAAAAAGCTGGTGGTGGATATAGTGGAAAGAAATCATCTAAAAATAGATTGACAAAATGGTCAAAACAAAAATGGGATTACGTATCAAAAGGAGATAAGAAAAAACCAAGAGCAAAAAGAGGTAGATACTTACCAGCTAGTGTAAGAAAAAGTTTGACACCATCTCAAAAAGCAGCAACCAATAGAAGAAAAAGAGCAGCTAGTAAAGCTGGAAAACAAAGAGCTAAATATAGTAAGGCAGTAGCACGTAAAGTAAGAAGAGCCTAATGGCAGAATCTTTAGCAAACCTGATACTAATATTATCAACGTGTGTTATTTTTTTTATTGTGCTTCATAAATATATAGACGATAATGATTGGTAAAATTTACAAACTATTAAGAAAATGGAATAATCTTTCATTAGATGAACAAACAGTTTGTTTTATTTTATTTGCTTATTTATTAGCTGGAATTGCTATATTTATAGCACATTATGTTTTAAAACTTTTTTAAATTATAAAAGATGAATACTAGAAAATTAAAAAAAATATCAGCAGAACTCAAAAAAGCTTCTAACATGCACAAATCTCAAGCAAGAAGAATTGATGCAATGCTTAGAAGTGTATCAAGAGCTAGCAAAAAAAGAAGATAATGGCTAAAAAAAAAGATAGCCGTTTAGTTAAAGCAGGGGTATCAGGATATAACAAACCCAAAAGAACACCTAATCATCCTACTAAATCTCATGTTGTAGTTGCTAAAGTAGGTAACAAAATTAAAACTATCAGATTTGGTCAACAAGGTGTTAGAGGAGCAGGGAAGAATCCTAAATCAAAAAAAGACAAAGCAAGAAGAAAATCGTATTATGCAAGACATAATGCACAAGATCCAAATCCATCTAAACTTTCGGCTAGATATTGGTCACATAAAGTTAAATGGTAATGTCTAATTAAATTTAAATTATGTTAAATCAAATTAAGAATATAGACTCTATAAGAGCATCTTACGGGGTTGAAGCCGTATTCCTATTAGTAGGTATATGGTTTAATTGGAATCTAATATTATACGTATTAGTAGTTGAAAACTTTATTAGTTTTCTAACTGGTATATCTGTAATTAAGGTTATACTAGAAAAAGTAGGGGTAAGAAAGACTAGTACAGTTTTACGTTAGTGTAACTGATATTAGTAAGTTTTATTTATCTTTACTAGATATATTTAAAATTCAAATAATACAATTATGTTTAAAGAAGAAAAAATGAGAATTATTGACATTGAGGCTCTAGGTTTAGCTTTGATGTCTTTTGAAAAAGCTGCTGAAGGGCAGGGGATTAGTGCTAAGCTTGGTTACAAAATGGCTAGGTTTAGAGATGAGATTGCTAAAGTTTCTGAAACTATTAATACACAGAGACAAGCAATCTTTCAAAAACATGGTAAAGAAAAAGACGGTCAAATAGAGATACCGAAAAAGAACGCAGAAAAGTTTAGTAAAGAAATAAATGCGTTCTATGTAGAAGAAGATACCATAAAAATTTTATCTGATCCTATAAACATTGAAGAATTTGGTGATATTAAGTTACCACCTAGTTTTATGAACGTATTTAAAAAGTATATTGAAGAATAAATGGCTATAGCAATTGATAAATTACATGACTTTATTAGAGGTACTATCAAGAAAAATTATGGAGGTTTCATATCTCCAGCAGATATTGATAGGGCTATAAATAGAGCTCAGTTTGACTTATTTGATCAATTGGTAGAAAACTATAAAAAAACAGAAAAGTTTGATTATGATCATCTTTTCTTAAAACAAACAGCTTTTACTTTAGCAAATCTTACTGCTACAAAAACACTATCTTCTATAGATGCAAATTTTATAGAAGCTATAACATTTTATTTTAAAGATTCTAGTAATAATCTTCACGAGGGTAATTTAATGAAGTGGGATTCTTTCATAGACAGAAAAAATTCCACGATTACTCCTCCCGTAATAAATACTTCAACATCAGAATATAAACCTATAGCAACTATATATGATGGCAAAATAGAAGTTGCACCAGCACCTCCTGGAAGCACAACATATAATTTTGTTCTGCTTTATTTTAGAAGACCTACAGATGGCAAGTTTGAGTTTACAGAAACAAATGGAGTTATCTCACAAACAACTGCTAATGTAAATAATAGTGTTAACTTAGATTGGGATGAAAGATCTTTCTCTGATATTGCAAATAGAGCATTGACTTATTTAGGATTTCCTATAAAAGATGCAGAATTGTTGCAAGCAGAAACAGTTATTGACAGTAATCAAATAAGAGATGGCAACCAATAAAAATAAAATTGTAGAACAAATACAACGCAACTATGCAAGATATATTGATAGAGACAATATAGAAGGCACAAATGAATCTCTAGATTCAAGAGAACTCGTTATATTAGTAGAACAAGCAATTAACAAAATATTAAAAGTACAAACCTTTGAAAGATTTCAAGAAGGTTATGTAGATATACCTAGATGTAATTTAATTTTATATGAAGATCAAGCAGTTACCGCAGACGCTACAAATTATAGGGCTTATGTTGATTTGCCTGCTATTCCTCTTTCTTTGCCTAATGACATGGGTGTTTGGCAGATTAATAATACTGCTTCACCATACAGTCCTTACATACCTATATCGTCTCAAGATTTTGCGGTAATGAGAGTGGGTTACGATTCAAGTAACAATACTCAAAACGCAGGTATAAACTCATCTTATCTTGAACAACAAACAGGATATTACATTGAAGGTAAAAGAGTTTACTTTACAAAAGATATTAAAACTGCAGGTGTTAATAATGTAGACATAACATTACTCGTAAGTGATATGAGTAAGTTTTCAGGTACTGATTTATTACCAGTTAGTCCTGAGGTAGAAAGCCAAGTAATACAAGAAGTATTAGCACAAGTAAGTAACGGAAGAATTTCACAACAAGAATTAGCAGCAAAACATGAAAACGAGAACGCTTGATCATATAGTTAGAAATACCTTAATGGACTTACAGTTACCATTACATTATTATGTAAGGTTTTTACATTATGGTATTAGGTGTTTGGAAGAACTAAATTATGATGTTCCTATAAATATTAAGATAACTAAACTAGATGTTACATCATATCAAAGAGCGATCTTACCAAGTGATTTAGTGGACGTAGTAGATGTAAGTGCTAAATATGGAGAACATTTATTGATGTTGTCGTTAGATCCTGAACTTAACACAGCACAAAACTTTGAAGAAGGGACTACAAATAAAATAAAATATCCTGATCCTGCTCCCGTTTCATTTGATAATGAACTAATATATAGTACAGTAAATAACTTTGGACAGTACAACGAAACAGGTGAAAACATTGGTAGACACTATGGTTTAGCAGCAGATCAAAAGCAGTCTTATACTATAGATAAAATAAATGGTGAATTAGTATTTGACAACGCTTTGTCTGTGAGTGAAGTTACTGTAACATATGTATCAGATGGAGTCACTACATCTGCAGCAAATACGACAACCCCGTATGCAGAGGATACAATCAATAAATACATAAGATATCAAAGATCATTAAATAGTAGTGCCGCACAAAACAAGATATCATTGCTAAGACAAGAATTTATCTTAGCAAAAAAGAAATTAAAAAGTAGATTGAATGCGCTATCTTATTCAGACATACTGCGTTCAATACGAAGAGGAATACATGGATCAATTAAGAACTAATGCAGAAAGAAAGACTTTTAGCAAGTGGTGGACTCAATACAGATGTAGAAGAATACTTCTTACCTAAAGGAGACTATATTGATGCAAAAAACATTGTAGTTGATTCGGGATTGAGTGGAGGTCAAGGAACAATAAAAAAAATAGAAGGTGTAAATTCAATAGCTAGTTATACAGGAACAATAAAAGCAGCATGTGAAGACGAAAATATAATTTATTTTTTAACATCTGACTCTGAAGATGTTAGGATGTATAAATTAGTAGGATCAAGTCTAACTGAATTATTTGATTACGAACATAATATAGAAGATCTAGCGGGAGGTTATGCTGCAAATGACTTTGATCCATTTTTAAAAAAGATAGGAGACATATTAGTTTGGAACTATGCGGAAGGTGGTATACCATTATATTGGCTGACAACAAGAACTGCAAGTGGAACATACACATTAGCACAGTTAAAACTCATAAAAGAGACTCCTAATTTTACTCCAACTATATTAAAAAATATAAATGCAACGGGCAATGAAAGTGATTTTCTATCAAATAATGATTTTCAATTTGCTATGAGGTATCAATATGATACAAAAGAGTATTCCGCTTTGAGTAGTTTTTCTAAAGTTTTTAAAGCAGAACCAAATATTCTAAACTATACAATCACACATACACTAACAAACAAACCTAGTTTTGTAGAAAAAATATTTTTTTATGTACGTATCGGTAACTCAGGTACATTTAGAAGAATTGACACAGTAGACATATCAAGTAGTAACTCTATATCCATAACTTGGAATGGTGATATACTTGAATCTTTACCTGATACAATATCGGCAAAACAGTTTGATGCAGTACCTATTAATACACAAGCTATAGAGGTTGCAGAAAACAGAATATTACTTGCTAATAACTTAGACGATTATACTAATGATGCAACAAACACTATAAACATATCTTTAGTAGGATCTGGATATACAATAAGTACTACAAATGGAAACATAAAAAATTACTTTGGAAATGATGTTACCACAGCATCTAATGCTATAAATTCAAGTGAAACTGATGATGATACCGCTCACAAGCCTTTTGCTAATAATTCTACATACAAAATAGGCTATGCATTTTATGATGATAATATGAGAACTAGGGGAGTAGAAAAATCTGTAGATTATCAAACTGGTGATTTTGCTTATGGTACTAATGGTATAATTCCTACTATAAAGTTGACATTTAGTAATAGTGATGTAAGTACTTGCCTACCAACTTGGGCAAAATATGTACAAGTGTTGTATAGTAAAAATCTTAGTAAATCATATGTTTACGAAGGATATGCTTCTGCTTTTTGGTTTGAGTTACAAGAAGAAGGATTAGCCGATCCTTTATTTAGTGGACAGACTAGATCTACCTTTGAAACAAGAAGAGTATTGAAACTAAATTTAGATGCCTCTGATTTAAAAAACATAAAATTTCTAACAGTAGATTTAATGTCTATGTTTAGAGCGGGTAAAGTGTACACCTATACAGAAGGAGATAGAATTAGAATTAATTTAGCAGAAACATCTACTGCCACAAACATAGTTGATTTAAAAATATTAGGACAAAGTGGTTCTTTAATATTTTGTGAATATGATTTAGGTGCTATAGACTTGACTAATGCTTATACATATCAAGAAAACAATTACTTTGAAATTTATTCACCAAAACAAATAGGAGATGAAGAAAACACTTTATTTTTTGAAGGTGGTAACTTAATTCCTATATCTGCATTTTCTGATGGGACAACCGATTATTTTATATCTGAAGATGGATCAAATACGTCAATACCTATTCCGTCTGCTGATAGACCTCAACAACCCACTGGAGATATGATTTTTGAAAAACTAGAACTAGTTGAATATACTCAAACACCTTTCAAAGATACTACAAGTGTATCAGGATCAGAAGATGCTACTAATCAAGTTATAGAGGTAGAGTGTAATAGACAATTACAACAATTTTTGACATCAAATCAGTCAGGATCAACCTTCACATCAACGTCAACATTTTCTAATTTTATAACAAATGATGATGATGCTACAATAGATGCAAGCACGCAAGCTATAAAATTAACAAACTCTTATCTAATTACAAATCAAGATTCTTCAGATACTATAAAGTTGGTAGATGGTACTGCTAGCCTAACTCTTTCTGTTGGCAGTGGAAGTGTGTCGGCTGTAAATGTCACAGGAAGCATACAACTTTTTCATGAACAAAACGGGGTTGAAACACAAATAGGAACACAAAAAGATATTACACTAAATTCTGTTGGAACTACTAGTGTTGACTTTGGATCAAATAATCATACTTTTGGTAACTTATCAAGTGGTGGCATAAACAGAAACTTTAATTTCGATGACAAACTAATTGTAAAATTAAAAATTACTGCAACCACCGTGACATTTAATAGTGGTAGTGGTTTTGCAACTTTAATATTATCTACATCAGCAGATCCTTTACATCTTAAATTTCAAGGTGACAAAAGTAACGTCACCAGATCTATAGTTTTTGATAATTCGGCTGGTGTTGGTAATCAAGATAACTATCTTATAAGATCTATATCAAAAGCAGAGAAAAATCCTAAATGGAATACGTCCTCAGGTAAGCCTAGTATACAAGTCACCAGTGATGTAGTAAACAGAAAAAAGAGTAATATACGATATGGTGGAAAATATATACAAGGAACTAATGTTAATGATATATCAAGTTTCTTTTTTTTAAATGAAAAAGAGGTTGCTGAAGAGAATGGTCCAATACGTGCTTTGCAAAGAACATCTAAACTACAAACAGAGGGACAAGTTGTTTTAGCAATATGTGAAAAAGAGACATCATCTTTATATCTAAATGAGAGAATTGTTGTTGATGGAGCGGGAAATTCTTTGATTGCTAGCAGTGGTAAGTTTTTAGGTAGTATAAGAAATTTAAAAGGAGGGTATGGATGTAAAGATGTCAAATCAATAGTTCAATTTAGAGGTAATGTATATTGGTGGGACTCTAATAAAAAGAAAGTTATTAGATATAACAGAAATGGATTGACACCAATATCTGAAATCAATATGAGAAATTATTTTTCTTCACAAACTGCTAGTCCTGTAGGATACATTATACCAACATACGATATGTATGTCATAGATTTTGGTACTGATAATGCAATAGGTTTCAGCGAAAGAAATAAAAGATGGATATCTAAGTATAATGGTGCAGTAGAATATGGTATTGTTACTCCATCTGGTACTATTAAAAATTCAAGTAACGCTGCTGCTAAATACGGAGAACAAGCTTTATTTTTTAAAGGAACAAGTATAAAAGGAGAGTCAAGTGCAAGGTTTAATAGTTACGTAAATGCAGCTAGTTCAAATGCACATATTCAATTTGTGCTAAATACACCAACCCCGATCACACTAGAAAACGTAACTATATCGCAACTAGGTTCTGACTTTGTAGACTTTAGTCAATCAAATAATTTAAGAACTAGTACATTTGATATAGACTTTGACAATGAGAACGGACAAACATCTAAAGTAAAAGATGTTAATAGTTTGCTACAAGATAAGTATATTTACGGACACATTATGAGAGACTCTAACTCTAGTGGCGGTATTATCAATGGTGATTTTATGATTGGTACTACTAATAAAGTAAAATTGACGATAACAGATGGTAACGATGATAGGGATTATAAGATAAATCTATTGTCAATAGGTTATAACCCATCAAGTGGACATGATTTGTAAAAAAAAAATTAGATTTGTAATATGGATATTCTTCACAATAATAAAAAAATAAAAACATGGAACCGTTAATAGGAGCAGCAATCAAAGCAGGTGGGGCATTAGTGTCGGGTATAGGTGGCATCATCGCTGCAGGTAAGGCTAAAAGGGCTGCTATAAAAAACAGAAAAGAATTAGCAAGTCAAAGATCAAGAGCTTTATCTCAATTTGGAGACATAGAGGAAACGGTAACTACAGGATATCAAGATTATATTGCAAGACTAGGCACACTACCTGAACTCAATATAGATAGAAGTTTTGCAGATGCAGCCTTACAATCTTCTAGAGACAGAATGATAGGAGCAGGAGGTGGTAGAGTAGCTGGAGAGGAACTTTTAAGAGAAGAAGCAAGAAGAACTACTGCAAATCAGATTGAAGCAGCAAGAGCTGCTGCAGGAGATGGCGCGGGGTTGTTAGGGGCAATAAGTTTAGCAGGTATGTCAGAAGCAGGAAGAATGAGAGAGATAGATATACAATCACAAGCACAAAGAGAAAGAGAGCTAATAAGAGCACAAGAGTCATTAGAACAAGGACTTATAACAAGATCAGAGTTTGAAAGAATAGCACAACAAAATGAATTTAGAGCAGACACAAGAAAACAAGAATCTATAGCAAGTGCAGAACTTGGATTTGCAGAGAGACAAGGTGAACTAGGTTTACAAAGGATGGGAATAGAAAAAGAGTTTAATCAAGCATTAGCAGCACAAAGAGCTGCAATTGCACAAGCAAGAGCACAACAAATACAAGCTGGGTTCTCTGCTGTTGGTGGAACGGCTCAAAGTTTTGCTGATTTTGCTGGGGCGGCTGGGGCATTTAATGTACAACCACAACCAACACCAAGTGTAAATCCTTTTCAACAAACCAGAGATTTATCAGAAGGAGTATTAGGCACACCTGAAGAACAAGGTTTATTTGGTAATCTTCAATTAAGATCTTTTGTTACACCAACAACTACCACATCCTTACCAAACGTGGTATATACAAATTAATATGGCAGAAACTTTTAATCCATATGGCAGTGCAATTTCAAGATCAAATCTTTTTGTATATGATCCAAATCCATTTATGTCAAAAACTTTGGATAAAGGTCAAAAAGAATTACAGAAAGGATTAGATGAGTTAGTAGCAACAAGAAGAAAAGAAGTTCAATATGCTAGTGATATATTAAATAACTTAGGGGCTCTTAAAGATCAGGCAGAACTAGAACATAATAATTTTATAAATGCAAGAGTTGACACCTTAATAGAACAAGTAAAAGGTAACATGACTAAAAAAGGTAAGCTAGGTTTAGTTAGTTTTAATTTTAACAACCCCGAGTTTCAGTTGCAATTAAAACAAGGCGTAAATCAAATTAAAAGAGGTATTAACAATTCTAAATTATTAAAAGATCAATACGATGATTTTGTAAAATTTTTAAATATTAATAAAGATGTTGTATCAAATCAAGTAGATTTATTAAATCGTGCATCACAAAATGTTACAAATCCTGTCAACATATTTACGGCTAATGATGTGACTACGTCTTTTACTAATCTAAAAAATGAAGCGATAGATGAAAGAAAGTATATATCTCAAAATGCACAAGACATTTTACAAACATCAGGAGGAGGAAATATAATAAATTATGAAACCACAGACGCTGAAGGTAAGCCCGTTACTGTGACAGGAAAATTCAATGAAAATCTTTACATTTTAGATGAAAAAGGATTAAATATTTTAAAGGATGCTAATGGAAAACCTTTGATAAACAATACATATGTAGAAACAGTAAAAGAAGATATATTAAAAAGCACCAATATAAAAAGCGTTATTGATTGGCTTAATAATCCTGATAACAATGAAGAGTTTGTAAGAATGCTAACTTCTGATTTAGATGTAAAAATACAAACAGAACTAGATAGATTAAGAGTACAAAACTTAAGAATAAAAAATATTAACGAAGCAAATAAAGGCAAAAATGGAGATGATGATTTAAGATCATTTGCAGTAAGTGATGATGAGATAGATGGTAAAAAATATTTTTATATACAGGGTATAGGAACTCAAGAAATAATTTCAGCTCAAGTCAAGGATGCTGAAGGTAACACAAAATCTTTTCCAATTGAACAGATAATAGGATTTGGTAAAGATGAAGACGATAATAAAATTATTAGGATACAAGTAGGTGACGAAGTAAAAGTCTTACAAGCAAAAAGTGTTGTAGCAGACATTAATAAAAATGTTGATCCAAGCGAAGCAAATTTAGAAATATCACAAGAAGAAATTGATAGGTTATATGAAGCATATTATAATGATCAAATGAGAGGTTTAGCTACTAATAAACAATCATTTTTAAATAATGCTTTAGACGTAATTGATTTACGTATACTTAAAGGAAAAGATGATAATGATATAGATGAAGGTGTAACAACAGAAGGATTAAACGCAGAATTAGAAAACTTATTGGTTGAAGAAAGTTTGACAGAAGAAGAGTTAAAAATAAAGATAGAAGAACTAGAATCAAAAAAAGAATCAAGCACAAATAAAATACTTTCACCTGAAGACAATGATTTACTTAAAAAGTACACTGATGACTTAAATGAAATTGAAAGACAAAAATCTTCAGATGAAAAGACATTAGATGAAAGTGAAAAACAACTAGATAAAATCAAGAATAAAATAGCAGATTTTGAAAAAGTATTGAATGATACATTAAATAAAACCAAAACAAATAAAAGCGAAAGAGCAGAAGAAATTTTTAAAAGTCAAGAAAATATATTAAATGGTATGATAAATAAAATTGATAATTCTGATGTAAAAGAACAAGCAGTAAATTTACTTGATGAGTATAAAGAAAAAATATTTAATTAATAATTAATGAACGAAAAATTATATAATATTCTTAAAGATAAAGGCGTTAATTTACCTCCTAATCTTGATGATTTTAATAAAATGATAGAGGAAGATGAAAAATTAAAAAACAATCTATCAAAATTTATAACTCAAAATAATCTAGATATCTCATTAGAAAGTAAAAAAAAAAGCCTTTTTTCGGAATCACCATCTCAGGAAACTTCTACGGAGTTTCAAGATGAAGATGAAGATGGAGTTTTTGGAACAGTATCAGATTATTTAAGTAATGTTTTTTCTTCATTTAAAAGGGGATACGCAAGAGGTAGTGCCGCTGAAGAAGCAACAGACATTTTAAATCCACTAGCAGAAGTAGACTATCAACAAATTGCTGAAACAGAAAAAACTTTAGAAGTATTAGAAGATAACAAAAGTGAAGTTTTAAAAGATTTTGAAGCTAAAGGTTTTGGTGGACTTAGGTTTTTAAGGGCATCACCTGAAATGTTTGGTGAGGTTTTAGGAATGATGTTTCGTACAACATTTTCTGATAAAGCATTGTCTGTGGGTGCAGCTGGAGGTGCAACAGCTGGTGCAGCAACTCTTGGTGTAGGTGCAGTTCCTGCAGCTTTAGGTTCTACGTTAGTAGCATCTAGTTATATATCTGAATTTGGATCAACTGTTTTAGATACTATAAGAGAAAAAACTAATGAAGACGGAACTAGTAAATATGATTTATCAGATCCAACAGATTTATTAAAAGCTTTTTCTGATGAAAAATTAATTGCAGAGGCTAAACAAAACGGACAAGAAAGAGGTATTCCAGTTGCTGTTTTAGATGCTTTGACAATGAAAGCTACTGGTGCTGCTATCAGAACAATAAAGGGGGTTGGAAAAACTGCTAACATAAAAAGAGCCGTTACAGGTACATTGGTTGAGTCAACGGGTGGCGGAGCTGGTGAGGCTGCAGCACAGTATTTTGACAAAGGAGAAATAGAAGACGGACAATCAATTGCACTAGAGTTTTTATTAGAAAGTGTAGGGGGATCACCAGTAGTAGCTTATAATATGCTAACAGCAGAAAAAATTAACACCGTACAAAATAAAGAAATACAAGAAAAACTAAACACAATTAGAGATAGATCATTTATAGAAACCGATCCTGTTGTATTAGAACAACTTTCTACTTTAAGAAACGATTTAGTGAAACAAAAAAACATAAACAATCAAAAGACAGCAGAAAATTTAAGTCAAGAAAATGTAAATGATTCTAAAGAAATAACAGATTTAGTAAAACAATTAGAGAATACTAAAGAAGCTCAAAAAAAATCCACTACTGAAGAATCAAGAAAATTATTTGAAGATCAAACAAAATCTTTAGAAGAAGACATAGAGTTCAAAAGAAAAATTTTAGAAAACACCAAAAAGAAAAATGAATTTTTTGCATTAGGAGAAAAAATAAATAATAAAGAAACCCTCACAGACCAGGAACAAAAAACTTATGATGACAATAAAGACATGGTAGATAGGGTTTTTAATTTAGTAAAAAAACAAAAAGATAAAGCTGGCAAAAAAATAGATGATAAAGTAGATAGTTCAACCTTAAATGATTCTGATAAAAACTTTTTAGGGAAGTTGTTTGATAAGATAAATTTTTTCCCAGAATTTATATCACAAAGATACGAACAATCACAAGAGTTAAGAAAGTTAAATGCAATTGAAGAGATAAAAGAAGGTAAGATTGCAGAATACAAAAATTATGCAGTTAAAAAATATAATGAATATAAATCAATAATAGATAAGGTTTCTAAAAAAGGTCAGAATGTTTTAGAAGATTTTAATACTAAAATAATTGACTTTGCTTTACAAAACGAAATTAAAGGTAAAGTATTTAATGAAACACAACTTAAACAAGAAATTAAAAATATCAACGATGCAAATGGTTTAGATGTTGATGTAGATAAAACAGTTGATTTAGTAAAAAAAATGATGATAGAAATAGAAGGATTATCACAAAAAATATTAGATAATCAAATTTATCAAAATGTGTACGGAAAAAAAACAGCTCAACAGAACAAGAAAAGAAAAGAAAAAATTAAAATAAAAGAGTCAGAATTAAAAATAGAAAAGGATGATGCAAGAAAAAAAATATTGCAAAATGAAATTAAAGAATTAAAAAAACCTTTTGTAAATCCTTTAGATGTAATTAAAGAAAATTTAGGCAAGTATTTAACCAGATCTTATAGGTTTTTTTCCGATAAAAACTTCAAGCTTTCTGATACAAAAGCAGACGCACTAAAAGAAGCTAAGAAAAAATTTGAAAGTGGTTTTATTAAGGAATATCAAATCAAAAACAAAAAAAATCCTAAGGGAAAAGATTTTGATGAAATCATGGAAAAAGCTGAAAATAAAGCAAATGATTACATTGATAAATTAGAAGGATATTTAGAATCACAAAGACCAAATTTTAAGCAAACCTTAAATGAAGGAATATCTTTTGATAATGTTGACATGGTTATAAATCCTGAAACAACAAAAAAAATAGATAATCTAAATAAAAGTTTAGGCATACTACAAAAAAGAAAAGATTTAGATAGTATACTAAGGACATTTCTAGGTGAATATAAAGACTTAGGAAGTAGATATGTAAGTAGTATTGATAAAATGACAAAACTACAATATGAACAAAAATTCTTTGAAGACATAGTAAATACTTTTCAGGGTGATTTAATACAAGACGTAAAGCCTGCTGAGGGGGACTTCAAATATTTTGACACAGGAAGTCCTACAAATCCTTTAAATGGTAAATTTATAGATAGTAAATTATTTGACACGTTAACAAGAGTAGAAAAGGAAACAACATTTTTGCCTCCTTACTTTTTAAATTTTATGAGAAAGGCTAAAACTGTTTGGAATCCACCTAACTCTAGAAAAAATATTACAGGCAACATATTTGCTATGGTCCAAAACGGATATTTTTTAAAAAACGAAACGGGGTTGTCTTCGGCTGTAGTAAAACTAGTAAGAAACTCAACAAGATCTTTATTAACACAAGATATACCAGCAGAAATAAAAGATATATTTAGCAGAGCCTCAAAGCAAGGATTAATGAATCAATCAATAGGTTTAAATAATTTAATTAATGAGGGCAGTGTTATTTTAGATATATTAGGAAATGACAATCAACAATCAAGGATACAAAGGAGCTACGATGCGGTTACAAAGATTGATGACAAATTGAAAAGATTTTATGGTAGGGTTGATGATTTTGCTAAGATGGTTGCTTTTGAAATGGAAAGCAGTCAAAAATCTTTACAAGAGTTTGGTGTTAAATATTCTGAACTTACAGATGTACAAAAAAAATCAATAGATAAAGCCGCTGCGGAAAAAGTTAAAAACACTTTTCCAACTTGGTCTAGAATACCTGATTGGTACAAAAAAGGTTTTAATTTATCAGGAATTGATAATCAAACACTTAGAGATTACACCGAAAGTGCTTTAGATTTGACAATAAGTAAAAGAGGTTTTCTTGGTGACTTTGTTCCATTTAAATTAGAAACACTTAGAACATATGTAAACTCTATAAGAGAAATAGGTACTACTGCTAAAAAAATTAAAGAAATAAGAAATCAAATAAAACAAGAATCAGATACAAATAAATTAGAAAAATTAAAAGTAAGAGAAGATGCATACTTATCAGAATATAGAAGAAGATTAACTGGTTCTATTGGTATTGGTGCAAGCCAATCTTTTATGAAAGTTGCACTACCTGTGTTAGCAGTTTCATCAATTAAAAAAGCATTTGATGAGAATGAACAAGAAGAAGATTTAAGAAAAAATGAAAGATCATATAAATCAATAAGAAAATTTTATCCACAATGGATGGATGGACATACTTTAATTAATGATTTTAATAACATGTCTTTTAACAAAGAAGAAAACAGATATGAAATTACAACTTTTGATTATAGTTTAGAAAACCCTTATTCTTTAATATTAGATCCTATGATGAATGTTTTAAAGGGAGATATAGATGAAAGTGGATTTATAGGAACACTTGGAGAAGTCAATGATTTAGTAGAACCTAATATGCTATTGAAAGCTATAAGTGAAATTACTAGAGGACAAGATGTGTACGGTAATGAAATTAACACTGATGAATTACCTAGTTATTTATTAAAACAAATAGCGCCTCCATCAATGATTCACGCTTATAGAAATACTATGGACATGAAAGAAAAAGGTTTTACATTAGGTAAAATAACCGATACTATGATAGAATCATTAATAATAAGAGATTATGTTTTTTCTCCTGATCAACAATTTTCATTTGAACTTAGAGACTTTACAGAAAAGAAAAAATCAAGCAAAACAAAAGAAGAGTTGTTAAGGTTTAGAGATTTATATCAGTCTAGCATAATATACTCAAGAAATGAAAACATTCCTTTTGTAACAAAAATTAGAGAAAGAATAAAAAATTCAAGACTTTCTAAAGCAGAAAAAGATTTTATTCTGCTAGGTGTTGGTTTTGATTTAATTAGTTATGAAGAAGAATAATGTATAGCTTAGATCAAATATTAAAAGCATACAAAAAAAACAAATACAAATACTTTTTAAATAAAAAGTTTGATTGTAATCTATTTGGTGTGCGATCATCTAGTAGAAAAGCAGGTAAGTTTGATGACATTGTAGGTATATTCTTTCAAGATTATTTTGGTGTTGAAAAAATATACTGTTTTACTGCTACTACAGATCCTGGTGTTCATTGGCTTTCCAACCCCCTAAGCAAAGATGGAACACTAATTATGTTAAAAGGACAGTACAGAGGAGCATATAAGATAGGTATACATGGTAGGACTTGGGCATCAGGTGGATACGAGGCACTAGAACAAGCAAAACCAATGCGATATGTACGTGATAACAACAAAGATGACACACTTGATTTAAGCGTTTCTAAGGACTCGGAAAATGTTTTTGAGGGAGTCTATAAGACAAACATACATCGTGCCTCTAAGTGGCAGAAAATACCCTTAATCGGAAAGTACAGTGCTGGATGTCAAGTGATACAGTCAATAGATGATTTTACAACTCTTATGGAAATTTGCAATAGACAAGTAGAAGAGGGAATAGGAAATAGTTTTACATATACTTTATTCCACGAAGATGAAATTGTTTAGAATATTATTATGGGTTGCAATCGGGGTTGTCATAGGACTACTTCTAAAGTGTGAGGGAGACATCAAAACAGAAATACAAACTGTAGTAAAAAGAGATACTATATATAAGGAAGTAATTAAAGAGGACATACAGTATGTGCCTACAATTAAAGAAGTAGTAAAAGAAGTCTTAATACCAGTTGAAATAGACACAGTATCAATATTAAGAGAATATTATATGAAATATGTTTATACAGATACCATAGAAATTGATTCAATTGGATTTGCATATATTGAAGATACAATATCACAAAATAAATTTTTGTCAAGAAATGTTTCATATAATTATAATATTCCTACCATCATAGATTCTATTACTACGACAATAACAAAAACATTGCCACCAAAAAATGAGTTTTATATAGGAGGTATGTTACAAGCAAACAAAAATAATATAGGATTAGGTCCTAACCTTACAATGAAGTCAAAGAAAAAAAATATTTATACTTTTGGATATGATTTTCTTAATAAATCAATACATTTATCTATAAGCAAAAAGATAGGAAAATAATGCAACAACAAATAGGAAGTGGAAGTATAACTGACGATCAAGTTCAAGAACAACTCAGAGTCAATCAACATTTACAGAAAATCAATACGCTTATGGATGTAATGGAAGGTGTAAACTCAGATAGCTATGATGGTGTACAAAGACTAAACATAGTACTGTTGATTGAAAAGAAGCTCATACAGTTGATTGAAGAACTTTAAAATTTTTAATTATGAGAAATTGTTGTTGTGGAGTGAATCCACCTAACACTCTATGTGAGTGTGCGTGTAGCTTTTTAGATGAAGGTAACAGAAAAAAATATGTAGAAAAAGCTCCTGATTGTAAATTAGGGGATGATGAATGTTTAAGTTGTGGCAGCTAAGAAAAGAAACTATAAAAGAGAATATA
>FUFK010049199.1_pt1 | contig 22335 bp, 17 predicted proteins | sample 1021851 | NCBI WGS metagenome assembly FUFK01 (sample SAMEA51879418, study PRJEB19060) | metagenome
GAGGCAATTCCATTACATTTTTGAAGTTCACTATTGATTAAATAAAGAGCATATTCATTTAACTCTACTAATATAATTTTTTCAGGCTTAAGTCTAAAAATTTGTCTACAGAGTTCGCTTCCTATTGACCCACCTGCTCCTGTAATCAGAACTACTTTGGAAGAAATATTTTTTTCCATTAATTCTGGTCTAGGGTTAACTCTATCCCTCCCTAACAAGTCGTAAATATCCAAGTCAATTAAGGAAGAGGTCTTCACTTTACCTTTTGCTAAATCACCTAAACTAGGTATAGTTCTCACAGCAACTTTATATTTTCGCAATTCATTAATTAAATCATCTCTTTTTTTTCTATTAGCTGAGGGGATTGCCAAAAGGATATCAGTTATACCTTTCGACAAAATCAAATTTTCTAACTTTCCAGGAGAATATACAGGGTACCCATTTAAAATTCGTCCTTGTTGAGATTTATTATCATCTAAAAAACCAATAAGACTTATTTCAGGCATTCTTTCAAGCGCAGAAGCTAATTGATTACCAGCCGCACCAGCTCCATATATTATTGCCTTAGATTTGCTATTTCCACTAAGATCCCTCAGATATAGTATGCCAAACCAATATCTTGCTAGGGTTCTTGTAAAGAAGAGAAGCATCAACAATAAGATTGGTTGTATCAAACCAATTGTTCTCGGTATCTCAGGAATACCAATAAATGTAATTAAAAAAGAATATAAAACCCCATAAATCAAGATTGACCTTGTTATTAAATACATAGATGACCAACCTGAATATCTAAAAATAAAACCATACATTCCAGAGAAACTGAAGATAGGCAAAGCTAATATAAGAGAAATGAATATTGCTATAAAATTACTTTCCTTCAAAGGAAGAAAAAATCCCTTTCTTAGATAAAAAGCTGTTATTACAGATAAAAAACATGAAAATATATCAATTACAAAAACAAGACTTTTTTTAGTATTTCTAGGTAAATTTATTAAATAATCAGATATTTCCTCTAGTTTTTTATTTTTAATTAAAAAGTTTTTGATTGCCATAGTAATCAAAAATTTAATTTGAAAAATACTTGTTTAATTATCGCATAGAGCAAAAATAAATACCTTAATTGAGAATTAAGGTTTATTATTTATATTGACCTTAATAAATTTTTTATTTGTAGCTTTAATATAGAGTAGATTATAAGCTTTAAATCTTTTTTGTAAATTTTAAAAAGGAATATTCATATGAAGAATGTATTAATATTTGGAGCCAATGGGATGCTTGGATCAAGTCTCATAAAGTATTTTTCTAAAATAGACAATATCAATTTATTTGCTACTACTAGAAGTGGTAAGTTACCTCAGAATCTTCATAGATTTTTGAATAAAGAAAATTGCAAACCATTTAATGCATGTAATCTTGATGAGAAACAAATAGATAAAATCTGCAATGGAATGGATCTAGTACTTAATGCAATTGGACTTATTAAGCAGAAGATTAACAATAATTCTTTATTAGACAGGGAACAATCATTATTAATAAATACAATTTTCCCAATAAAATTAGCCAAAGTCGCAAAAAATCTTGGATTTGAAGTTATTCAAATTGCAACTGATTGCGTTTTCTCTGGAGGAAAAGGAAATTATTTAGAAAGTGATTTACATGACCCTACAGATATTTATGGATTGAGTAAAAGCTTAGGAGAAATCAATATTCCAAACTTCCATAATATTAGATGCTCTTTAATAGGGTTTGAATTAAATTCATCATTTTCTTTACTTAACTGGTTTCTGAAACAAAGTCCAGGCTCTACTTTGAATGGTTTTACTAATCACTATTGGAATGGACTTACCACTTTACATTTTTCAAAAATATGTGCTGGGTTTTTGCATAATAAAATAAGTAAAAATATGTCTACTCACTTATTACCTTTTGATCAGGCAAGTAAATATGAGTTACTTAAATTTTTCTCAAAATATAGTAGCAGAAATGATATCTTAATTAATCCTATTAAATCTGATAAAAATATAAATCGTATATTAAAAACAAATCATAAAAAACTAAATAGTGAGCTATGGCTTATGGGAGGGTATAGTAAGCCACCATCCATTGAAAAAATGGTAAAAGAATTATTTTATCATGAAGAAAATATCCCAAAATAATTAAGAGTTTCTGGAAATTTTCATAATTTTAGAACTTCTATATCTACCTCTCAGGAGATTTTTATATCATTAGATGAATATTTTAATATTTCGCTCTTTCTTGTTCTTAAATAACCAACTTTTGCAAGATGATCACTGTTACTCCAACTCCCAGATAAGATTTCTTTGCTATTTGCACTTGAAAGATAATAGTACATTCCATTATCCAAAACACCAATATATTTATTAAAACTCATAGATTCTCTAAAATAATCTTGTTCAGTAAAGTTTTTCATTTTGGATAAAGATTCAAACACTTTTTTTAGAGCACTTATTCTATGAAAAGATGGTAATTTAGGATGCAAATTTGATTTATAAATTTTCTTAAATTTTTTTTCCTGCAGAAAAAATGCTTTTTCATTAGTGACTGCATTTCTCAAATTTACTGCAGATCTCTCTTTATAAAATGGCAAGTAGTGAAGTCGTTTGTTAAAACGCCACTTTTGGTTTAATTTAAATTCTTGAGTCCTAATACAAGCAATATCTTTATTAATTCTAAGAAAATTTTCGCATTTTTTTAGATTAGAAAAATTAAAATGATAACAATCGGATTCTATAATATACAAATATTTAAATTTCTCATTGGTTAAGTCTTGATAGTTATTTAAAACCCAATCTATAGCAGACCATAAACCCAAATTTTTGGAACTTTTACAAATTAAACTATTTTCATCTATGAATGGTAAGTGATCTAAATATTTTGATGCATTATCAAAAACTATTAATCTTTGAGGTTGATTTATTAACGAAATTAGTTCAGATATATTTTTTGTTACTATTTTTGCTACATCATTTCTTGAATCATCTAATGAACATGTAATTAACAAGAATAAAGTATTTTCTGGCTTAAAATCAGAAGTTTGATTTATACGTTTTGAATTCATAAAAATTATTTATTAAATAAAAATCCACAATTTTTTAAGATTGAGATAAGAAAATTATTGTTTATATCAAATCTCTAGGCTCAAACCTCTTAATTTTATATTCATCATAATTTTTTTCTTCATTTTGGGTTGTAGTAAAAGCTTTTTTAAATTGACTTTTGCTTATTAAGTCTACTATTTCTTTATTGTATCCTCCATGGGCATAGGCATAATAAAGTTTTTTCTTTTCAAAGATTTTTACAAATTCTAATGACTGATTAATTTCAGTAATTATTTCTTTTTTTGAAGAAAAGCGAAGGTCATTTGACTTGCTTCCATGACCTCCAATTAGATGCCCCATATCTGCTATTTCCTTAACATTAGTTTCATCCAAGTAAAAATTAGATGCAAAGTCTAATTCATCTTTAGATACAAACTTTGAAAATAATTTATTTAATAAAAGGTTTCTTTCTGCCTGCCCTTTAAATTCTCTAAGAATTCTTGTTATGAATACCATTTCTTTCGACCATATATTTTTTTTCCACCTTGAAAATCTATATTGATTAATTTCCTTATCAGAAATTATAAAATTTTCTCTAATGGTATTTTCGATTTCTTTTACAATTTTACCCTCATTATTAGAAGAAATAATGAATTGTATTTTGTGAGCATTTAATATCATCCTGTTAACTACTGGCTCACTTGGTACAAAAAAAATAGCTTTTATTTTCTTCTCACATAGAATTTTAGCAACTTGTAAATGATCTATTAAACCATCATCAAATGTATAAACATATCCTTTATTAGATTTACTATCATAACTAACAGGCAATAATTTATCTAAGAAAAAATTAAAATCATTTAAAGAATAAAAATACGGTAAATTGTATCTTTGAGGGAAGAAATTTGGATCAGTGTTTCTAATATCATGAAGCATTAAATATTTCATATCAAGAGAAGGAGATAAGGCAATATATTTGTCTAAATAAAATTAACTTACAGTGTTTAGGTTTATGAAACATATAGAATAATAATTAAATATCAGACCTAATATATGTTTACTATAAAAAAAAAGATTTTTTGTAATTTTTGAATGTTAAAGTATAAATAATTAATTTGCACATAAAAATAATTATTTAATAATAATTAAATTACAGACAATAAATCTTCAAAATTTAGAAATAGTATTTTTTTGCATAAAGTTCCAACTATCTTTGCACATATCCTCTAAGTTTTTTTTAGGATTCCAATTAATTGTTTTTAACGCTAACGAATTATCTGCCACAACAAATGATGAGTCTCCTTCCCTTCTATGAGCGAATTCAAATGGCAATTTGCAATTATTAACTTTTTTAAAAGTATCGATTACTTCTAAAACACTTTTCCCTATTCCCGTTCCTATATTTAAACTTATATTTTGAGGGGAAGAACGGAATAAATAATCTAGACTAGCTAGATGGGCCTCGGATAAATCCATAACATGAATATAGTCTCTTACACACGTACCATCAATTGTTGGCCAATCTTTACCAAATACTTCAAGCATTTTTGAAGCACCAGAGGCTACTTTTAGTATCAAAGGGAAAAGATTGTTAGGGGTGCCTTTTGGAGATTCTCCTAATATTCCAGAATAATGAGCCCCTACCGGATTAAAATACCTTAAAGAAATGATCCTCCAAGTGCTTAATTTACTTAAATAAATATCACTTAATAACTTTTCTATTGCTAATTTAGTTTGTCCATAAGGGTTTATTGGTCCTAGATCTGCTTTCTCATTGATTAATTCATTTAATTTAGGTTGATATATTGTTGCACTGCTACTAAACACAATATTTTTACAGTTATATTTATCCATAGTATCTAATAAATTCACTGTTCCAGTAACATTATTAGCCCAATACTCTATTGGTTTTTTTATAGAATCATTAACTGACTTAAGACCTGCAAAATGTATCACAGCATCGATAGGAGATTTATTAACAAAAGATTCTTTAAATACGTTTTCTAAAAAATTTTTATCTTTAATATCACCTTTCCTAAAAACAAAATTTTTTTCAAATTCTTGAGCATTTCCTGTTAATTCTTTAAGTTTATTTATTGTATCCATCGAGCTATTTATGAGCGAATCTATTACTACTAAATTAAACCCTTTTTGCAATAGCAAAAGGCAGGTATGACTGCCAATAAAACCAAGTCCACCAGTGGCTAATATAGTTTTCAAGTACTTTAATAATCATTCAATATATAGAATACATTAATCAATTTCTTTAATCAAAAACGAAAAGAAGAAAATTTTTTTACATGTAAATTAAAAATTATAATAACGAAGTATTTTTTTCAAGTTAAAAGTCTTAAGTAGCTCCCAATACTTAATTAATGTAATATAAAAATATCGTTAAAATGATTTATAATGTCTAAATGTCCAATAATACCAGTTGTATTATGTGGTGGCACTGGGACAAGACTATGGCCTTTATCTAGAAGGACTTTTCCAAAACAATTCTTAGCAATTGCGAATAATAATAAAAAATCTTTACTACAAAATACAATTTTAAGAGTTTCTAATTCAAAAGATTTTAGTGAACCTATATTAATTTGCAATGAGGAACATAGGTTTATTGTCGCTGAACAAATGAGAGAGATAAATATCAAACCTAAAGCAATAATACTCGAACCATTTGGAAGAAATACTGGCCCTTCGATTGTGATTTCAGCTCTTAAAGCCCTCGAATATGAAGAGAACCCAATACTTTTAATTCTTAGTTCAGATCATATTGTTTCTAATAAAAATGAATTCATAAAAGTAGTAAAAAACTCAACAAAATTTGCACATAAAGAAAAGCTAGTTACCTTCGGAGTGATCCCTAAATCTCCTCACACCGGTTATGGATATATTCAAGCTAAATCACCACTCTTACAAAATCCAGAAGAAGGGAAAGAGATCATAAGGTTTATTGAAAAACCGGATATAGGAAAAGCTCAGAAGCTCTATAANGATGATCACTACGCATGGAATAGCGGTATTTTTTTGTTTAAAGCAAAAACTATTATCAATGAATTCCAAAATTTTGATCCAAATACACTTAACTTATGCAAAGATGCCCTTCTGGGAAATACGATAGATTTAGATTTTCAAAGGTTAAATGTTGATAAATTCAGAAAATGTCCCAATGTTTCTATAGATATCGCGATAATGGAAAAAACAAATAATGGGATAGTTTTTCCTCTCAATGCGGGATGGAACGACATAGGTAGTTGGGAATCAGTATGGGAAAGCTCAACAAAAAATAAAGACGGGAATGTTCTTGAAGGGAAAATAATTGAGCAAGATACAAGTGATTGTCTTATGAAAAGCGAAAAAAGACTGATGGTAGGAATAGGTTTAAAAAATCTTGTGATAATAGATACTAACGACGCTGTATTAATTGCTAACAAAAATGAATCTCAAAAAATCAAGGATATTGTAACTAAGCTCAAACAAGAAGGAATTAAAGAGGGGCAAGAAAATATGACTATTTTTAGACCTTGGGGACAATATACTGCAATAGTTGAAGACAAACGTTGGAAAGTAAAACTAATTAGTGTAAAACCAGGCGAAAAACTTTCTCAACAAATGCATCACCATCGATCTGAGCATTGGATAGTAGTAAATGGGACTGCAAAGGTCGAAGTTGATGAAAGGAATGAAATTCTTAGTGAAAATCAAAGTATTTATATCCCCCTTGGTTCAGTTCATAGGCTTTCAAATCCTGGGAAAATTCCACTTTCTTTAATAGAAGTCCAAAGTGGCTCTTACCTAGGAGAGGATGATATTACTAGGTTTAAAGACAACTATGGCAGAATAAAAAATAATGATTTTAAAAAATAAAAAATTTTAAAATATTTGTTGTTATGCGGGAAATTAGTTACAAAACATTTTTTTTAAGGGGATTTTATTCCTCTTGAATTGTAAATTTAATTTAATATTCTTAAAAATATTTCTTGAAAAAAAAATCAACTAAAAATTCAAATAATAAAGTAGCTTTAATAACAGGGATTACAGGACAGGATGGAAGTTATTTAGCAGAATTTCTACTTCACAAAAATTATAAAGTTCATGGTATTAAAAGAAGAGCTTCAAGTTTTAATACCGAGAGGATTGATCATCTTTATCAAGACCCTCATGTCTCAAATTCAAACTTTACACTTCATTATGGTGATTTAACAGACAGTACGAATATAATAAGAATTTTGCAGCTAGTTAAACCTGATGAAATATATAATCTCGGAGCTCAAAGTCACGTCGCAGTAAGTTTCGAAAGCCCAGAATATACAGCTAACAGTGATGCAATTGGAACCTTGAGAATACTTGAGGCAATAAGAATATTAAACTTGATTGATAAAGTTAAATTTTACCAAGCAAGTACAAGTGAATTATATGGTTTAATTAAAGAAAGCCCTCAAAGTGAGTCAACACCCTTTCATCCTAGAAGTCCTTATGCAGTAGCAAAATTATATGCCTATTGGATAGTAGTTAATTATAAAGAAGCATACGGAATATTTGCATGTAATGGTATTTTGTTTAATCATGAAAGCCCAAGAAGAGGAGAAACATTTGTAACTCGAAAAATAACAAGAGGTTTAAGTCGAATTGATGCCGGATTAGAAAATTGCCTATATATTGGAAATCTTAATGCAAAGAGAGACTGGGGTCATGCTAAAGATTATGTAAAAATGCAATGGTTAATGCTACAACAAAGTGAACCCGAAGATTTTGTTATTGCTACTGGAAGAATGGAAAGTGTTAGAAAGTTTATTGAAATTGCATCTTTAAAGCTTGGATGGAACAAAAAAAATAGTAAAAGTGGAATTTATTGGGAAGGGGAAGGATTAAATGAGATTGGTAGACGTGTGGATACTAATGAAATTGTAATAAGAGTAGATAAAAATTATTTTCGTCCTTCAGAAGTAAGCGAACTAAAAGGAGATTCATCCAAAGCTTTTAAAAAGCTTGGATGGGAGCCAACTACAACCTTAGAAGAACTCATTACAGAAATGATTAATCATGATAAGAAGGAAGCATTAAGAGAATTGCTAAATAGAGAGGGGATTTGAAAAAAACTTATTTTCTAATTTAAAAAAATGGATAAATTAATCTCAAAAAAAGATAAGTTTTTCATTGCAGGAGCGAATGGAATGGTAGGAAACTCTTTATATAGAGTTCTTAAGAAAAATGGATATGGATTAAAAGAAATTGGGGGAGAAATTATGACTCCTTCAAAAAATGAATTAAATCTTTTGAATCTAGATCAGGTAAAAGATTGGTTTGAAATTAATAAGCCATCAGTAGTTATACTGGCAGCTGCAAAAGTAGGCGGTATTCTTGCAAATACTACTTACCCGACTGAATTTTTACTTGATAATTTAAAAATCCAAACAAATGTAATTGAAACCGCTTGGAAATTTGGTATAAAAAGATTTCTCTTTCTTGGAAGTAGTTGTATATATCCCAAATATGCCAAGCAACCAATTAAAGAGGAATATTTGCTGAGTGGTGAATTAGAAGAAACTAACCAATGGTATGCAATTGCAAAAATTACTGGCTTAAAATTATGCGAAGCACTTAGCAAGCAATACAATTTTGATGCAATATCACTTATGCCCACAAATCTTTATGGACCCAAAGACAATTATCATCCACAGAATAGTCACGTAATGGCAGCTTTGATAAAGAAATTTTTTGATGCCGTTAAAAATTCTGAAGAATCTGTTACATGCTGGGGATCTGGAGAGCCGATGCGAGAGTTTATGCATGTAGATGATTTAGCTAAAGCTGCATTATTTTGTCTTGAATATTGGGATCCACTTGCAAAAAATGCCCCACTTGATAACAATAAAAATCCTCTTTATTTTTTAAATGTTGGCACTGGCTTAGAAATATCCATTAAAAATTTAGCTGAGAAGATTGCGGGATATTCAGGTTTTTATGGAAATATAAAATGGGACTTATCAAAGCCGGATGGAACCTTAAAGAAAAAACTTTCCATTGAAAATATCAAAAACTTGGGATGGAATGCAGAAATTGGTCTTGACCAGGGTTTGAAAAAAACTATATTCGAATACAAGTTATTAAATTCTTAAATATCAAATTTTGATGAATTAGAAACTTAATTTTTTTTAATTGGTATAGAGCCTTTTAGATTAAAAACAAGTCTAATAGTTTTAAAAAAAATAAGCATATCTAATAGATTTGAAAAATTTTGTAAATAATATAAATCAAAACTTAGCTTGAAAGAAGCATCTTCTACAGAAGCACCATATGGATAATTTACTTGTGCCCATCCACTTAAACCTGGTTTAATATACTGACGTATTTTGTAGTGATTAATTTTATTTTCCAAAATTTTATCAAACTCAGGTCTTTCAGGCCTTGGCCCAATAAGGCTCATTTTTCCATTAATTACAGAAATTAATTGAGGTAGTTCGTCAATTCTCATTTTTCTTAAAAATTTGCCAATATTTGTAATTCTAGGATCATCATTTTTTGCCCATAGAACTCCATTTAATTCAGCATTTTCTTTCATAGTTCTTAATTTCCAAATTCTAAATTTCTCACCTTTATAGCCATTTCTCAATTGAGAGTAAAAAACGGAACCGGAATCCTCTGAGTAAATAAGAATGGCTGAAAGTAATATTATTGGTGATAAAAATCCCAACAGCAATATGCTAAAAATCACATCAGCTAATCTTTTAATACGCATACTAATTGAATTGCAATCAACTAGAAATTCATTTCTCAAAATGTCCTCATCACTTAAAATTGATGAAGGAACACTCTGCAAAAAATTTATGCACCACTTTAAGCCTGTTAGAATTAAAGCCCCATTAGTTTTCATATTATAAATAATAATCTTCTCATTATCACTTAGATTAAATTCATCTCCAATAATCAGTCCATAATCAGAATTCTCTATTTTATTTATTATTGATTTACTTAATCCGTTTTCAGCAAATTCCATCAAAATAAAAGACGAATTCTTTAAAGAAGATTTTTGTATATGATTTTTTAAATCATTAAAATACTTTGTCGAACCAATAAAAATCCATCTTTTAGGATTATTTATGTCTTTAAAAATTGAAAATTGAATTATAAGCTGGCACACAAAACTTAGACTTATAAAAGCTAAAACAAATTGAATAATATTGATATAATTATATTCAATAAAGCTGAAATTTTTTAGTAAAGAAAAAAATAAAATTATCAATAAAGCGAATCTTAAGGATCTTATAAACAAAAACTTCAACATAATTAACTTTTTCTTTCTTCTCTCAATAAGATATCTTCCGCAAATATAACTAGTTGTTAGTAGCACAAATAATGAACAAAATATTAAAGAAATATTTGAAAGATAGTTATTATTAAAAATTGGCTTATAAAAGCTACCTAAAAAAATAAACAGCAAAATATCAATAAAGCAAAAAATGAAAAGATATACTCTTGAACTTAACCAAGGCAAATTTATATTCATAATTAATTTCTAAGAAAACTTGTCAATCTTTAAAAATCCAATTTTTATATTTACCGGACAATCTTAATAAAGATAACTTCTCAATAAGATAATTTTTATCAACCTCAGGAGTTGTTAATAAAATAATATTTTCAAATTTAGAAGAATATTCAATTTCTTTAAATAGTTCAATATTATTCTTACCAATATTTTTATTAATCTCATTAACTAATTTTTGAAATTTATTAAATATTTTTTGATTTAATGCATAAAAACCTATTGATTCATCATGGTATTCATTTTTAATATAAGTACAAAGAATTTCTTTTAAATCGTTCAAATTTAAATTTCCATTGATAGTAGTAAGAGAATCTTTTCCAATTAAAAATTTAAATTCATCATAGAAATTTATTATTCCTAATCTTCTATAATTTATAAGAACAAATAATGCTCCTGTTAATAATCCAAGAAATGCTCCCATTGGCAAAATAAATGATTTCTTTGGACTAATAGGCTTACCTCTAACCTGTGGCTCTGATATTAATTCCCAAGGCTCTTCTTCTCTAGCTAATTCTAAAGATATTTCGTTGTATTGATCTTCTAGTTTAGACAAAGTAATTTCATTTCTAAGATGATCTCTAATTAAATTAGAATATTTATTAAGAACGAAATTTGATCTTTTAGATTTTTCCAATCTAGTTTCCTCTATTTTTATTTCATCATTAAAATAAGATAAAGCCTTTAATTTGACTTTTTTAAGCAGCATTTCTCTTTGTCTTTTTAACCTTTGAACATACAAGTCATCCTCTTTAAAGATACCTTTAGCTTTATTAATATCATTATCAAGTTTTTCTAGACTTTTCACGAATTCTAGGTCTTTATAAAGCGGATCATTTTTAAGGAAAATCACATTTTCTTCATTACCCTTAGATAAATTCATTCTACTAATAGCCAACTTCAATCTATCTATATTTTTTTTTGCTTCAACTCTTTCAAGCTCAGAGGCACTAAATTCTTTGATCAAAAAATTACCCTCTTTAGGAAAATCCTTAAGCAATTCAAATACTGCTAATGGAGAAAGGGGAGTGAGGTCATTATCAAACGCAAAATCTCGAACTAAATTAGAGGAATTATTTACTTTTTCCCTAAATAAAGATTGCTGATCATCCAAATAATTAATCAAATTTTTTAGACCTTTATTTCTTCCTCTTCTTGAATAATCTTGATAGGTTTCTGACAATTTTGTAATAACAGGAAAAATTATTTCTCTGTCAGTATCCTTATAGGCAACATTAAGAACCCTTGTATCTCTACCTATTTCACTGGCAAAGTTTTCTCTTCGCCACTTACCAAAAAATAATTTTGAAATATCTTTACCATTATCAATCTTTAGTTCTTTGACATATTCAAAAACAGGCATTAACACTAAAGGACTTTCTAGAATCTCCAATTGAGTTTTCAATTTTTGATTTTTAGATGATCCTAATAAAGTATTTATATTTAAATTACCTTCAAGTGATTCTCTTTTACTACGACTAGTTGTTTTTTGATCAGAAACGACTATTGCAAATTGACCTTGATAAACAGGTTTTTTAAAAATTAAGTAGAAACCTCCTAAAATAAATCCAAAGATAATTGAGAATATTAAAGTTTTTTTATTTTTTATTAGAATAAGAAAAATTATTTTTAAATCCACATCATCTGCAATATTTTTATCAAGTTCGTTAAATGAATTCATTTTTATTATTCTCAATCAAATAGTGCTTCCAAAGTAAATAATCCAATAGCAGGTTTAGTTATTTCTCCTACAATTTCAGTCAAATCTGCAAGTAGTGAGGATCTAATTCTAATAATATCACCATCCTGCAATATAGGATTTTTATAACTCCCTATTGGAGCATTAGCTGCTTTATTAAAAACTCTTTTTTCAATTCCTTCACTATTTAACCTAAAAAACTCAATCCTTCCGCTTATTGGCTTTATTCCTCCAGAAACATTAATAGCTTGATTAAGACTGGTTGCTCTAGGTAGTTTAATATTTCTTGTTTCAGAAGGATCTCTTACTCTACCCGAAATAAAAACTGTAATCAAAGAAGGATTTAAATTTGTAGTGATGGATTGAAGGAATTGATCTTTTAAAATAAATTCACTTTTAGGAATATAAATAAAGTCATCATCATACAAAGTAATATTTTGAGAGGAATCACCATCAAGCAAAGTTGAAATTAAATTTATTTCTGTTTTAATTTTTTCGCCATTCTTTAATCTTGATAATTTTCTTACAACGGATACTTGATCTAATTTAGAATAAGGAGTAATTCCCCCAGCTGCTCTTATTGCCTCAAATAATGTTGGTTCTACAAAATCCTTACCTATAGGTTGCGCCAATGAAGAAACTGTATAATTACTAGTCGAGGAAAATTCATAAGATCCTTGATTTACAACTTCTCCAGAAACATAAATTCTTATAGGTCTATTAATTTCTAAATTAATAATTATTTGAGGGTTGATAATTGCTTTTTCATACTCTTCATTAAGAAGCAAAGTCAATTCTTTAATTGTTAAACCTTCAACATAAACTTTGCGTAGTCTTGGCAAAAACAAATTCCCATCCTGATCAACTTTATATATTTTTCTAAATTCTTCATTATCAAAACCCCATTCAAAAGAAAGTACATCATTAGGGCCTAAAAGATAAAAATCCCTATTAGGTGATATCAATTCAGATCTTAAATTAATTATTTCAGAATCTTTTTTATTTTTTTCAAAATTATTTGCAAATATTGGTTCAAAAATTAATAATAAATTTATTAACAAAATTAACTTCGTTAAAAATTTTCTAGATCGATACATATATTGCATATTAAAATTAATATTAGTTAAGAAAGTGAACATATTTTTCAATGTCTTTGTTAATCAGCGGAGCCGCAGGATTTATTGGATTTCATCTATGCAAAAGATATTTAAAAGAAGGAATTCCTATTATTGGTTATGATAATGTAAACAATTACTATGATCAAAATTTAAAGAGATCTCGCATTAACATACTGAAACAAATTTCAAACCAAAAAAAAGTAAATTTTATTTTAATTGAAGATGATTTGGAAAATAACAATTCACTGAGTTTTGCTTTTGAAAGTAAAGATTCAAACGGTAAAGATTTACCTATTGAAAAACCTAAAAATGTGATTCATCTAGCTGCTCAGGCTGGAGTAAGAAACTCGCTAATAGATCCAGATTCTTATATACAATCTAATTTAGTAGGATTCGGAAATATATTAGAAAATATAAGAAAAAATAATATTGATCATTTTGTATTTGCGAGTAGCAGTTCAGTTTATGGAGGGAATACCAACTTACCTTTTTCAGAAACTCAAATGGTGGATCATCCCATTAATCTTTATGCAGCAAGTAAAAAAGCAAATGAATTGATGGCGCATTCCTATAGTCATTTATTTAATATCCCTACTACAGGATTAAGATTTTTTACTGTGTATGGTCCATGGGGACGACCTGATATGGCATTGTTTATTTTTACTAAAGCCATTATAGAAAATAAAGAAATCCAAATATTTAATAACGGTAAGATGATAAGAGATTTTACTTATATAGATGATATTGTTGAAAGTGTTTACAGGTTAATAAGTAAACCTCCTAAGAGCAGTAATAATTTTAATAAGAAAAAACCAAATCCATCGAAAAGCTGGGCACCTTTCCAGATTTTTAACATAGGAAACTCTTCTCCAATATTGCTTATGGATTTTATTGAAGAAATAGAGAGAGCTTTAGGCAAAAAAGCTAAAAAGAAATTTCTACCCATTCAACCAGGGGATGTTTTAGCTACATCTGCTGATACTTCATCTTTAGAAGATTGGATAAAGTTTAAACCCAAAACAAAAATTAAAGATGGAGTTGAAGAGTTCGTTAAATGGTACTTAGAATTCTACAATTAATTTATATATTCATGCATCTAGAAACCACCAAAAATAAAAGTATTATTTACTTAATATCGAAAATATATAGTTTTATTAGTAAGAAAAGAAAATTAGGTCTTAAAATTTTATTATTAACTCAAATTTTGAGCGGTCTTTTTGAATTTTTAACTATTGGTTCAGTAGTACCCTTCCTTTATTTAATAAATAATCCAGAAGTAATTTACAACTATCCTCTTTTAGCCAAAGTAATAACAATTTCTAAAATCACTAACAGTTATAAATTAACATTATTATTTTCTTTTATTTTTATAAGCTTAGTCTTAATTTCTGGTTTTGTAAAAACTTTTAATGTTTGGTTTAGTTATCGTTTATCAGCTCTAATTGGGGCTGATTTAAGCCATAATATTTTCAAGAAAAAACTCAATCAACCGTTTGAAATTCAAATAACAGAAAATAGTTCTAAAACAATTAACGAAATTTCTGGGTGTTTAAATAGAGTTGTATTGGGATTGCAGTTTTTCCTTCAGGTAGTAAGTAATATTGTTTTGACATTTTTTATAACTTTAGCACTATTAGTTATAGCTTCAAGAGTTACAATTATAGGCTTTTTGGTAATTTTGATTTCTTATTTTGTTATAGGATTTTTTGTAAAAAAAGAGTTATCTATTACAGGCAATAAAATAGTTATCTATTCAGAGAATCAAGTTAAAGCAATTCAAGAAGGACTTGGTTCAATAAGAGATTTAACTTTAAGTGGCAATGCTGATGTACTTCTAAAAGATTATTCAAAAATTATCATCCCTCTATGGTTAGCAAATGCCAAAACGAGATTTTTATCTGTATTCCCAAGATACTTTCTTGAGAGTTTTGGCTTAATTTTTATAGCGGCTTTAGGCATTTTAAATGTTTCACAAGGTAATAGTTCGCTTTTTATTCCCACAATTGGCAGTATCGCATTAGGTATTCAAAAGTTGCTTCCAAGTATGCAACAACTTTATAATCAATGGTCTATTCTGCAGTCATATACTTCTGATTTTGAAATAATAATAAAGGGATTAAGTTTAAAGCTAGTTTCATTAAAATCATATAAGAATGTAATTTTCAAAAATAATATCACTATAAATAAAGTTCACTTTAAATATCCAAATAATTTCGAAGCTGTAAGTAACTTTAATCTTATTATTAAGAAAGGCGAATCAATTGGATTTATAGGAACCACGGGAAGTGGTAAGAGCACAATTGTTGATTTAATAATGGGACTTTTAAAACCCTCTAAAGGGAAAATATTTATAGATAATAAAGACCTTTATGAAAATAAAAAATCAATCCTCATATCTTGGAGAAAATCAATTGCTCATGTACCACAACTTATTTATCTAACTGATAACTCATTTATGGCTAATATTGCCTTTGGAATTCCTTTGGAAGAAATAAATATTGAATTAGTCAAGAAAGCAGCAAAAAAATCATTAATTCATGATTATATAGAAAGCACAAAAGATGGTTACTATACAAAAGTTGGAGAAAGAGGGGTAAACCTTAGTGGTGGGCAAAGGCAAAGAGTAGGTATAGCTAGAGCAATCTACAAAATTCTTAACTTTCAAGTTAACTTATTAGTCTTAGACGAAGCAACAAATGCACTAGATATCAAAACAGAATTAGAAATTATGAACAATATTCAAAAAATGAAAAATCTTACAAAATTAATTATCTCCCACAACAATAAATCATTATCATTCTGTAATAGGATTATTAAAATTGGTTCTTGACTAATAAAATTTCAAATATTTTCTAATTAAGATAATAAATTTAAAATGTTTTTAACAATAATTCTACTTAGTAAGGAAAACGATAATAGATTAAAAGAAATAATAAAAAAATTTATTGAAAATTCACCAGAATGTAAGCTACTAATAATAGACTCTTCTAGACCAAGAGATGAAATTAATAGTTTGATAAAACCCAATGATAATATTCAAATCTATTATGAAAAAAATAAAGGTATATATAGTAGTTTAAACACAGCAATAAAAATTATCTCTACCCCTTATTATCTGGTGTTGGGTTTAGATGACGATATTAATTTTAAAATTTTAAAATTATTTTTAATTTCCTTAAAGGAAACCAGAGTAGATATTCTTTTTGCAGGCGTTAAAAAATTAGATAAGAAATTACTATATCTAAAACCTTATAAAAAAACAATCCTAAATGGGCCTGATAAAGTTTTTCCTTCTCATACAGGCGGGATTGCAATTAGAAAATATTTACATGAGGAGAATGGGTATTATGATGAAAGTTTGAAAATAACAGCAGATTTATTATTTATAAGTAATTGCTTGATTAATAATTGTACTTTTAAATTATTTAAAGGTTACTTAACTAAAATAGGCGCAGCAGGATATTCAAAAAAAAATGAGTATCTTGCTGAATATGAATCAATGATTGTAAGAAATAGACTAGGAGCAAATAAACTGATTTCTTTCTTTAGATATTGCATTAGAGTCAATAAAAGAAAACTTAAAAACTTTTTAGCTTTTTTAATTAAAAAAAATAATTTTTAATATTAAACGTAAAAACCCTCTTCAACTTAATAAATGTTTTATCTAATAAAAAATTTGAGGCTAATGAGATCCTTTTAAAGATTCATTATTTTTATTAATTTTCCTTTCTTTAGGCAAGAAAGTATTTTAATAATATTAATTGCCAAAAAAAATATTTTTTTTTAAAATTTAATATAGAAATATTTAATTTCAAATCATTTTAAAATTTCTATATTTTTTATAGTTCTAAATATATGCACTTAGTTATCACTATTTTTCAAGATCTGCAATTTACATAATGAATAAATTTTTATCCTCAAATACTTATCTAATTTTTTTTATTAATTTATCATTACTATTCTCTCTAATTTTTCCAACCAGACTTGTATCAATAAGGGGAGCATTTTTTATTGTTATTTCGATTTATTTACTTCTAAAATATAAATCTTTTAAACCAAGTTTATCTAACGGAGTCTTTAATTGGTCTTTGATATGCATTTTTCAAGTAATTATCTCCACTTTAATTGGAATAATAAACAATAATCCCGGAGTTACAGCTTTATTAAGAATATATCTTTTCTTCCCTTTGCTATTTAATTTATTTATTGCATTTAACAAAGATATCCGAATATTAGACAATTTACAAAAAATATTAGTTATTGGATTCATAATAAATGCATTGACATTAATAATCCTTCTTTCTCTAGATATTATGGGATTAAGAAGTTTAACAAATATTTTTAGAGATTTTTTAGACTACAGAGGAAGTATTGATTTAAGTAATCTAGGAGTAAACTTAGGTTATAACATTATTTCGGGTCCATCATTTGTCTTTATGTATGGATATTTTATTTCCAAATTTTTAATTGGATCATCAATTTTTTTTAAAAATAATAGAGACAAATATTTAAATATAATTTTACTTTTATTATCAATTATTTTAATTTTCTTTTCGGGGAGAACAGGTTTTTGGCTTGGGGCTTTTACATCAACTGTTTTTACTATTTTTATTTTGCTTAGGTTGGGTATTTTAAAAATCAAAAGAATTATAAATTACAAATCTGCTATATTTTTAATTTTTATGATTATTATTATCAATCTAATTTTTAATTTAATTGAAGCTGATCTATCAAAAATAACAGATGGTCTCTTATCGAGTTTTAATCTTTTTGATCCAACAAATCTTGGATCCTATAAAAGATATCTAGCTTTTAAAAAATTAACAGGCATATGGCAAAGCTCACCAATATTTGGCCAAGGATTAGGAGTCGCTTCAGAACCACCTACTGTAGTAACTAAGCAACCATTTAGTAATGAATTACAGTACTTATTAAATCTAGCTAACTTTGGAATTTTTGGATTTACAATTCATGCATCATTTGTTTTTTGGATATTTTCGCGTTTAATATTTTTCTCAAAAGAAAGTGTATTGAATGCATATAAATTAATTCCCTTATCAAGTGGACTATTAGGATTTTTAGCTGCAAATGCGACTAATCCCTACATAACTAAATTTGACTTTCTTTGGACTATTTTTTTACCTTTAGGTTATATAAATTTATTATCACTTAAAAATAAAAATTTATGACTTACTATTATTCAAATCTATTTTTAACGATTAAAAAAATTAGAACTTAATTTATATATGATTTTTTTATTTACAAGATATGGAAGAAAAGGCGCCTCAAGTAGAGTAAGAACATTTCAATATTTTGATGAAAAAAATATCTTATCCCCTAGAAAAACAATATTTAATATTTTAATAAACGATTATCAACATGAATACAAACAGAAATATAAAAAATATAAATTTCCAAATATAGTTTTGAGTTATTTATTNAGATTAAAAATTTTATTCAAAATAAACTCAAATGATCTTATTTATATTGAAAAAGAGCTCTTTCCCTATCTTCCTTATTTCCTAGAGTCAATTCTTTTATATAAAAAAAATTACATCTTAAATTATGATGATGCTGTATTTGACTATTATGAATCAAATAAAAACTCATTTATAAAGTTTCTTCTTAAAAATAAGCATAAACTTTTAATGAAAAATGCAAAACTAACTATCTGTGGAANTAGTTTCCTTTCAGAATATGCTCATAAAACAGGTTGCAAAAATATCAAAAAATTGCCATCAGTTATTGATTTCAAAAGATATGAAAATCCTAAAATTCATTTTGACAGTAAAAAACCAATAATATGTTGGATAGGATCTATTCCATCCGGGAAGCATTTATTATTGCTCAATAATGTTTTTAAAGAATTATCCCATAATCACGAATTCATTCTAAGGATTATAGGTTTTGAGGATTATTTTATTGATGGAGTAAATATTGAAAGGAAGAAGTGGTTTGAGAATAAGGAAATTGAAGAACTAAGAACCTCTGATATTGGGATTATGCCTTTATTAAATAATAGATTTTCTTTGGGTAAATGTGGTTTTAAATTGATTCAATATATGGCAATTGGGCTTCCTGTTGTAGCTTCAAATATTGGAGCTAACAAAAACATCGTTGAGAATGGCAAGAATGGATTTTTAGCGAATAATTCTAAAGATTGGTACTATTATTTAAAACTTTTGATTAATGATTATAAATTAAGAAAAGAATTAGGCGAAAAAGGTAGAAATATTGTTGAAAAAAAATATTCTGTGCAAAGTACTAAGAAAACTTTTATTTCATTTTTTAAAAATTGATTATTTAGACAAATATGATTTTAAAAAACTAAATTTTATAAAGTGTGTAAGACAATATTAATTACAGGAATAGCAGGTTTTATTGGATCAAAAATAGCGAAAAGATTTATTAGTGAGGGATTTAAAGTTATTGGAATAGACGACTTATCCACCGGAAAAATACAAAATATACCCGATCAAACAAATTTTATTGAAGGTGATATTCTTGATCCTAATGTATTCAATAAGATAAATGAAAGATGTTCTTATATTTTGCATTTAGCTGGTCAATCGTCAGGAGAAATAAGCTTTGAGGATCCAGTAAAAGACTTACATTTAAATACAATATCTACACTAAACGTTATAAATTTTGGGATTAAACATCGATCAAAAAAAATTTTATATGCAAGTTCAATGTCTGTTTATGGAGAAGTTAAAGATAAACCAGTTAAAGAAACAAAGAGGCCACAGCCTATTTCATGCTATGGAATTTCTAAATTAGCATCTGAAAATTATTTAGAAATTTTTTCTAAAAAAATCCCTTTTGTATCAATGAGAATGTTTAATGTTTATGGACCGAGACAAAATCTTAATAACCTTAAGCAAGGAATGGTTAGCATATTTATTGCACAAGCATTAAAAAATAAAAATATTTGTGTAAAAGGTGATTTAAATAGATTCAGAGACTTTATATATATTGATGATGTTGTTGAAGCTTGGTATAAAGCAACAATATCTGAAAAAGTTTACAACTTGCATATAAATATAGGCACAGGGAAAAAAATAAGTGTGAAATCACTTTTAGACAAAATTATATCTTACATACCAAATTCAAAATACTTTCAAAGTGGTGAAACCCCAGGAGATCAACATGGGATATATGCAGATACTCATCTCCAAAAGAGTTTATTAAATATTGAAAAATACATTTCATTAGAAGAGGGAATTGAATTATTTACCGAAAGTCTTAAATCAACTTCTAACATTTTCTAATTCTTAATTAAAAGTTATGCCATATAAAATTTCTAATTATTTATATGCAAACAAAAAAATTGGTTTTTTCTTTAATGATCTTCAATATTTTTATTCTCATAGATTTGGGCTAGCAAAGACTTTTCTAAAACAAGGTTTTAAAGTTTATTTACTTTACGGAGAACAGGGGAATGTTGATATAAAAAATTTTCAAATTAGTAAAGAATTAATATTGATCCAATGCCCATTTAATAGGGGGAGCATAAATCCAATAAATGAATTACATTCATTTTTGAAATTATTCTTTAGGATAAAAAATCTAAATCTAGATATTATTCACTTTATAAACCTTAAGCCTTATCTATATGGAGGACTAATTGCTAAATTTTTATCATTACCGTCAGTAAGCTCTATTACTGGCATGGGATTTGCAAATAAAGCTATTAACAAATCATATTTTTTAAGATCAATAATTAATTTGGTTTTGAAATTTGTTTTAAATAGATCGAACCATAAAATAATTGTCCAGAATAATGATGATAAATCTTTTTTAATAAAAGAATTAAATGTAAATAAAAATAAAATAGCTCTTATAAAAGGAACCGGCATAAATTTTAAAAAATATAAGTTTAAGAAATTACCTCCCAAACCCTTCATAGTAATATTCCCTGGTAGATTTATTCGAGAAAAAGGTATTTATGAATTTATTGAGGCTGCTAGGTCATTAAAAAAATTTAATACTGAAATAAAATTCTGGTTAGTTGGTGATATTGACTATAAATCCAGATCAAGTATTAAAAAAACTGATTTATTAAGATGGCAATCCGAGAGAATCATAATATTTAAAGGTTACAGAAAAAATATTCCAGAAATTTTCTCTAAAGCCCACATTATTTGCTTACCTTCATATCAAGAGGGTTTTCCAAGAGTGCTTGTTGAGGCAGCAGCATGTGGTAGAGCAATTATTACAACTGATGTAGCAGGATGTCGCGAATCAATATTAAAGAATAAAACAGGTATTCTTATCAAAAAGAAAAATCCTAGAGAATTAGCGGAGAAGATTTTATGGCTTTTAAGAAAACCTAAAAAATTGTCCAAAATGTCTATGGAGGGAAGATTATTTGCAGAAAAATATTTTCATGAAGATAAAATTAATCAAAAACATATTTTTGTCTATGATGAATTACTAAAAAAATAAAATTGTTTATAATTAAAAAAATAAATTCTTGAAAAATACCTTTATTAAAAATTAGATGTTAAAGAAAAAAATAAAAAATATTTTTTTAAAATTTATCCATAAAAAGGATAGAATTCTTGTTACTAAACCTTTCCTACCTCCTTTAATAAAATTTTTTCCTTACCTTTTAAAAATTTGGTCAAAAGGGATATTAACAAATAATGGTCCCTTGCATAATGAACTTGAATTAAAGCTAGCTAAGTATTTAAAAGTAAAAAATATATCACTTTGCTCGAACGGTACTTTGTCTTTAGTAACTGCGATTAAATCATTAAATATAAAAGGGGATGTAATAACAACACCTTATTCATTTATTGCTACATCACATGCACTTATTTGGAACCAATTAAATCCTGTATTTGTCGACATAGAAGAAAATTCGCCCAATATCGATCATACAAAAATAGAGGAATGCATTACTGAAAATAC
>FUFK010039419.1_pt1 | contig 22328 bp, 18 predicted proteins | sample 1021851 | NCBI WGS metagenome assembly FUFK01 (sample SAMEA51879418, study PRJEB19060) | metagenome
ACTAGTGTCTGCTTTCGAATCCAATTATCAGGTACCTTATCCTTATGCGCATTAGTAACTTCTAGATAATAACCAAATACTTTATTGTAAGCAATTTTTAATGAATTGATTCCTGTTTTTTTTATCTCATCATTCTGAATTTTAAGTAAAATATCTTTCCCCTCATTTGAAATTTTTCTTAAAGAATCTAACTCGCTGTTAAAACCATCATTAATTACCTTACCTGAAGAAAAATTGAAGGAGGCGTTTTCATAAATTGAACGATCAATTAATTTAATAATACTCTTAAAATTGGGAAGTTGCTTAGACCACTTTTGAAAATCATTGCTTTTAGAGTTTTGAAGTTGAAGTTTTAATTCCTCAACAGATTTCAAAGAGTTTTTTAATGATACAAGCTCTTTAGGTGAAGCTCTATTTAAAGCAATCTTGGAAGAAATTCTCTCAATGTCAGATATCTCATTCATCGACAATATAACTGAGTCTCTCATGTGATCATCTTTTACAAAACTCTCAACAAAACGCTGTCTATTATTTATTTCTTTCTTATCTAGAAGGGGATTAAGAATCCATCGGCCTATAAGTCTTGACCCCATAGGAGTCTGTGTTTTGTCTATTGTTTCCTTTAATGTGACAGCATCACGATGAAGAGGATTAACAAGCTCAAGATTTTTCACTGTGAATTTATCCAGCCACATAAATTTATTATCCTCAATTCTTGAAACGTTAATTATATTTTTTAAGTCATTGTGTTCAGTCAGTTCTAAATAATAAAGTATTGCGCCTGCGGATATTATACCGTTTTTATCATACTCAACACCATACCCCTTAAGGGTTTTTACATTAAAGAATGTCAATAGCTTATCGTATGAGTAACCGATTTTATATATCCAATCATCAATACCAAATACATTATTAGTGTTGAATTTTGAATTGATAAAGTCTTTATCAGATTTTGAACAGATTATCTCAGAGGGATTATATGTATATATTAATTTTTCTAATTGATCGTAACTGCAGTCACAAAGAGAAAATTCTCCTGTTGAAATATCTAGAAAAGAGACCCCATAATTTTCTTTAGAAGAATAAACTGATGCAAGAAAGTTATTTTTTTTGGATTCTAAAACATTATCATTTAATGAAAGACCTGGGGTTACCAATTCAGTTATACCTCTCTTTACNATACCTTTTGCTCTTTTAGGATCCTCTAACTGATCACATACAGCAACCCTACATCCTGCGCTTACAAGTTTCGGGAGATACGTTTCGAGAGAGTGATGAGGAAACCCTGCAAGCTCAACATTTGATGCGGCACCATTTGACCTCTTTGTAAGAACAATACCTAGTATTTTACTTGCAAGAATAGCATCCTGACCAAACGTTTCATAAAAATCTCCAACTCTAAAAAGAAGCATTGCATCTGGGTGCTTAGATTTAATTTCANTGTACTGCCTCATCAGAGGAGTATCCTTTGTTTTTTTAGAGTTATTAGCCAATATTTCTAATATTTTAATTTATTTTGTCCTCTGGATTTAGATATTTTTTATAAGATNAAAATCCGAGGGAACTTACAATATGGTTAAACTATCTGAAAAAAAAAAGAAAGACATTAGAAGAGATAAGGTTCTAAAGTATGCGAACAAGATAGAACCTAAATTTCCATCTTTTATAGCAGGACTAGACACTTATTCTGGNAACTGGGATTTTCAAATGGCTGCTCACTTACTAAGAAGAGCTACAATTGGNCCTACACTAGAAGAAATCAATCAAAGCGTTCAAGATGGTCTAGANAAGACCTTGGATAANTTNTTAGATGAAAAAACGATTAATATNTCTCCTCCAATAAATTATCTAGATGAGGATGATGCCGAGGTACCTTTAGGGAGTACTTGGATTAATGCTGAAAAAAGAGTTGACGACTTTAAAAGGAAAAATTCTTATGCNGCGTGGAGAGTAAGTCAGATTCTTAATAAGGAAAGGCCAATTTCTTTGAGAGAAAATATGGTTCTTTTNTGGCAAAACCATTTTGCTACAGAAGCAACCGTTATTAATGACGCAAGATATACATACTATATGCATGAAAATTTCAGAAATAACTTTCTAGGTGACTTCAAGCAAATGGTAAAAGAAATAAATGTNGACGCAGCAATGCTAACTTATTTGAGTGGTATATATAATGTGAAAGATGCACCAAATGAAAATTATGCGAGAGAGCTATTTGAATTATTTACAGTAGGNAAGGGTCCAATTGATGGTGAAGANAGTTACACATACTANACCGAATCAGACATTATTGAAGCTTCTAAGATATTAACTGGATGGAGAGTTAATAGAAATCATGTTGGAAGAGGTAGAGAATATTTTACCTTAGATAGACATGACACCTCAAGTAAAACTTTTTCTGAAAAGTTTGGGAATAAAACAATACTCTCAAATGGGGAAAAAGAACATGAAGATTTAATTGACCTTATATTCGAAAACGAAAGAGTATCCGAATTTATTTGTGAGAAGTTATACAGATGGTTTGTTTACTATGTCATTAATGATGAAGTCAAGGATAAAATAATCAAACCGCTTGCAAAAACCTTCAGAGACAACAATTACAGAGTAAAGCCTGTTCTTGAGCAGTTGTTTAAAAGCAATCATTTCTATGAGATGTATATTAGAGGTGCTGTTATAAAGAATCCAGTCTCATTTAGTTTAGGTTTTCTTAGGCAGTTTAACTTGTCAGGCATTGAGAATCTAAATTATTCTGAGAAGTACTACTACTGGAAGGCAAGACACAATAATGTTTCTGATCAAGGCCAGGATATGTTAGACCATCCAAATGTTGCGGGTTGGCCAGCATATTATCAAGAACCTCTTTTCCACGAATATTGGATAACATCCGTGACGCTTCCAACTAGAACCTCACACATTAAATATTACCTTTCAAACAACGGAGTGAGAGCCTCGCAGACAGATAATAATGTAAGGGTAAAATCTAAACCTCTTACCTTAATTAATACATTTGACAAACCTGAAGACATATCTCACATAGTGAATAAACTTTGCGAGTGGCTTCTTCCTGTTCAAGACGAAATATCTCAAGATTTAAAAAATGATTTTATAAATATTGTTGTAGGAAATAACCCAAACATATGGGAAGACGAATATAATGATTATTTGAATGAGCCAAGTGAGGAAAAAGAAGAATCGCTAAACAAAAAATTAAGATCATTACTTAAAGAAATATGTCTAATGCCTGAATATTATCTTAGTTAAATGAAAAGGAGAGAATTTTTAAAGAGGTCTGTTCCGTTAACTGCCGCCCCAATATATCTTTCTGGAGTACCTATAAGTGCAATGACTGAATCTGCAAACCTAGCTGCACTAACAAATGCTGGTTCTTTGTCAGACAGATGCCTAGTTTTAGTTTTTCTTGACGGTGGTAATGATGGGCTCAATACTCTTATNCCCATCGATCAGTATGATGTGTTGATGAGGGATGGCTCAGGTGGAGATTCTCAACCATTAAGAAGACCTGACCTTATGATACCAAAAAATAAAATACTAAAATTAAATGGTCAAGATGATACGGGACTTCATTCGACTATGGAAAAGTTTCAAACACTTTTTGGAGAAGATAAACTTGGCTTTGTGAGGAATGTTGGTTATCCAAATCCAAACAAGTCTCACTTCCGATCAACTGACATATGGAACTCCGGGTCCTCATCAGATGAATTTGTGACAAGTGGCTGGTTTGGTAGATACCTAAGTAGTAATCATCCATCTTTTCCAGATGGGTATCCAAACTCCAATTATCCTGACCCATTGGCATTGTCTATAGGAAACACAGCCTCAAATACTTGTCAGGGTCCTATAATAAATATGGGGGTCTCAATAAAAAACCTTAATAATTTTATAGATATCAAAGAAGGTGGAAACAATACACCGGATACTCCTTACGGGCATGAGCTACAGTATATTAGGACAGCTTCAAAGCTTACTAACGAATATTTTGACAGATTAGAAGAGGCCTCTGAAAAAGGAGGTGCTACAAGTATTGAATATCCAGGGTATAAGCTTGCAGAACAACTTAAAATTGTAGCCCAGCTAATTGCAGGGGGAGTAAAATCAAAAATATTTGTTGTAAGAATTGGTGGTTTTGATACCCACGATAATCAAGTTGATGAAGGTAATCCGGAGACTGGAAGACATGCGCTACTTATGGAAGAGTTGTCTGAATCTCTATTTTCTTTTCAACAGGATATTATTCAGAGAAACCTTGAAGAAAGAGTTCTAACTATGACTTATTCTGAATTTGGAAGAAGAGTGTTCCAAAATAAATCATACGGAACAGACCACGGAGAAGCAGCTCCAATGTTTTTTATTAGCCCATTTGTAAATCCTAATCCAATCGGTGCACTTCCATCTCTTGAATATATTGATAATATAGAATATGAATACGACTTTAGATCAGTTTACGGATCTGTTCTAATGGATTGGTTTGGGGTTGACGAAGTAACAATCAAATCCATCTTGTATGAAAACTTTCAATACATACCAATTCTAACAGGAACACAAACGAATACTTCGGAGCCACACGCAGCATCAAAAAGAATATCAACCTACCCTAACCCTTTCAATAAAATTTTAAATATTGATATTGAAAACGCAGAAGGTCACACTTATCTAAAAATTGTTGATAGCAACGGAAAACATATATCAGAATTAGTAAATAAAAATCTTAAAGGAGGAGTCCAAAAATTCAATTTTGACGGATCAAAATTAAGTAATGGACTATACTTTATCCTCCTTGAGAATAATGGTAAAAGGTTTGGTTCCTCAGTAATCAAAAGAAATTAATTCTCTGTGAAAAAAACACCCGTCGACGATCTAAAGAGAATTGAAATAGATCAGTTTAAAAAAAAAGGTAAGAGAAAAGTTATTGTTATTCTTGATAATGTGAGAAGCCTAAATAATATTGGATCGTGCTTTAGAACTTGCGATGCTTTCTTAATAGAAAAGATTTATCTAGTTGGAATAACAGGCAGGCCCCCAAACAAAGATATTGAAAGGACTGCACTTGGTGCAACAGATTCAGTTGAGTGGGAATACATAAACTCAATTAATGATATTGCCAATAAACTAAAATCTCAGAATTGGAAAATTATATTGGTTGAACAAACCGATAAAAGTAAAAACCTTAAAGACTTTAATCCATCAGGTAAACAAAAGATTGCTTTCGTTTTTGGGAACGAAGTGTTTGGTGTATCCGAAGAATCTTTAGAAGTATGTGATTCTGCTATAGAAATACCACAATTTGGAACGAAACATTCATTTAATATTACTGTATCGTTGGGAATAGTTTTATGGGATCACCTAATTAAAACTACAAAGGCTCACAAAGAGAAGGGAGCTTAGTCTCAAATAAATTTTTTATTTTTTCTAGGAAATCGAGGTTACATTTTATATCCCTCCCGTCCATCTGTGTTACTGGAGTAATTTCTCCATTGGTACCTGTCGCAAAGACTAAATCAGCATTTATAAATTCAACTATTGTTAGGTCTCTCTCCTCAATTTCAATATTATTATCTTTTAAAATTTTCATAAATGTTCCTCTAGTAATACCTGGAAGGCAAGCATGAGGAAAGGGTGTGTAAACTTTATTTTTTTTAACCATAAATAAGTTAGTGTCATTCAGCTCTGCNACAAAGCCNCTATCATCAAGCATAACAGCCGCATCATATCCTGCTATATTGGCATGCATCTTAGCGATTACTAAACTTAACATATTATTGTGGTGAATTTTAGAATCTAAGAATGCTGGGATACTTCTTCTAATTGAAGAGCTTATAGCCTTTATGCCTTTTGAAAAATCATAGACTTTCTTCTTCCACTCTGCTAGAACAATAAGACAACATCCACTTTGGTTAAGTCTAGAGTCCATCCCCGAAGTTACCTTCTCACCTCTTGTTAAAGTAAGTCTAATATGAGTATCATTATCCATTCCATTTGCATCAAGTGTCTCTTTTATTGCCTTTTTAATTTTATCTTTTGATGGTACACCTTCATATCCAAGAGCGTGAGCACCCTCTTGAAGACGTGTTAAGTGTTTGTCATAACATACAATTCCTTCAGGGTACACCCTTAATCCTTCCCAAACACCATCTCCATTTTGAACAATACTATCAAAGACAGATACTTTTGCCTGACTACGAGGAAGAAGTTCCCCATTAACATGTATAAAAATATCTTTATTTTTTGGATTATATTCTTGTAACATTATACTTTGATTGAATTTGCTGTCAACTTATTGTAATATTTTAGTGACTCAATATAAAGACTTTGACAGTTTTTTGGTAATTCNCGNCTACTTGTTTTTTGNTTANNNAANCCNNTNGAGTTATGAACNTTTTTNTACCAAAANTNAGNCCAAGGACCATCTTCTTTTATACCCCCCTTATCCCAAGATAACATATCTTCATAAAATTCAATTCTAAGTTTGTCGCATAGCTTCTTTAAAAGTTCTCTAGGATTTTTTAAAATTTCTGCAGAGTCAAGGACAACTGGATTTTGTTTCTTTACTATATTAAATAGTTCCCAAGATTTTTCTAAACCAATATCTTGCATTGTTGGAGAATCAATAACCTGGGCAAATGAGGCAATTAACTGGTGAGGGTTTCTTACTAGAAACAAGTTAGTCATATCTTCTAAAAAATCTAGTTTCATTTCTTGGTGATGATGTGCCATATTTTTTAAAAATAAAACCTCACAATTTTTTGTTGAAAATATATCTGAAATTATTTTATCAATATCTGAAGACATATAGCTTAAGGTTTCTTCTCTACCTGGGTGATCAATTCCAGTGGTTGAAAGGTAGTGGGCATAGAAAGGTTCATCAACTACTTTTGTATCGGGTCTTCTTGAGAATGAGTACATTAATGCAGTTGATAAATTTCTTGGCCCAGAAATTAAGTTGATAATTTTCATTACAATATTGGGTAAACTAGTACCTAATATATTATTTTTTTAAGATATACTTTTTATATAATCTAACTAAAAACATAAGTGTAACCGATATTATAAAAAAGTATAGAGTAGCATATATCCAAGAAATATTATTTTTTAGTGTTGCAATGAATACTATGGATATAAGAAATAATGTTGCCGCCTCACTAAATAACCTTAATTTAAACTCACTGACAATTATTTTTCCGTTTTTCATTTGGTTTAATAAGAACTGACATATAATTACATATAAGAGCAATAGGGATACCAAAACCAGTTTTACTTTCATCCAATCAAGATCAAGAAGAGCTGGATTTCTAAAAACCATAATCCATCCAAATATAGAAGTCAATAATACAGAAGGCCACAAAATGATATACATCAGGCGTTTAGCCATTACCAAGAACTGATTTTGCAAAATTATTTTCTCGTTTTCTGATTTACTTTCTGCCTCTTTGTAATAAATAAAAATCCTTCCAATATAAAATAGCCCCGCAAACCAACAAATAACAAAAATTAAATGTAGAGCCTTAACTGCCAGATAGCTCATAACATTCTATTAGTCCAATTAGAAATAACATTTGCCCATCCATTACCATCATTTAAACATGGAATATAATGATAAAATTCTCCACCTGCTTCAAGAAACTCTTCTTTACCTTCCATTGCAATCTCTTCTAATGTCTCTAGGCAGTCCGTAACAAATGCTGGAGTTATAATTACTAGTCTTTTCTTACCTTCAACTGCAAGTCTTTCTAATTCTTTATCTGTATAAGGTTTTAACCAAGGCTGAAGCGGTAGTCTGGATTGAAAAGCATTACTATANTTATTATGATCTATTCCTAATTTTTTTACAATCAACTCAGTAGTTATAAAAACTTGATGCCTGTAACACTTTTTGTGAACATCTGAATTGACATTGCAACAGTCCTTAACCTTAAGACAATGTTTATTAGTTTCATCAGAAATTTTTAAATGACTTTCAGGAATACCGTGATAAGAAAATAATATATGATCGTAATCAATTCCTTTGAGATTCTTTTTAATGTTTTTCACCATTTCATTGATATACATCTCATCATCATAAAATGGGGGTATAAAAGAAAGCTTAAGTTCAGAAAACCATTCTTTACATTCTGACTTTACCTTCTCAACTACTGTCTCGTACGAAGACATTGCATAATGTGGATACAGAGGAAGTACAATAACATCGTCAACACCTTTACTTTTTAGCTCTTCTAAGCCTTTTTTAATGGATAAAGATCCATACCTCATTGCAAGTGAAACCGGAATATCTAGTTTTTTTTGGACCTTCTCATGAAGACGCTTTGACAATACAATTAAAGGTGATCCCTCTTTCCACCATATTTTTTTATANGCTTTAGCGGATTTAGAAGGTCTTGTATTTAATATTATACCTTTAACTAATAGCCAACGAAAAAAATAATTATATTCAATAACCCTCTCATCCATCAAAAACTCATCCAAATACCTCTTTACATCCGGAATATCTGTACTATCAGGAGAACCTAGATTTATCATTAATAAACCTCTCATATCTGTTTATATTGTTTTTGAATAAGTTCCAATATTCTTTTCAACCAGAGGATCAAAACGCATTGAGATATTTCTTGTAAATAATCTCCCCTGATTATTTACCTTGATTTTATTTTGATTGATAGTGAGTAAGTTGTCAGATATGAAATCATCAAAATTAGATTCAGAAAATTTAATTATCTTTTTAACTTCATCGACAGAAACTTTGAAATAATTTGCAACATCATTAAAATCAACATAATAGTTACACATTACTGAATTAATAATGTGCCTAATTATTTTTTCGTTTTTATTTAAAGAATAACCTCTTAATACTGCCAANCCACTTTTTTCTATACATTGAATATATTCGGACGTTGTTTTGATATTTTGAGAATATGCAGAATCAAGTTGAGATATTGAAGAAGCCCCAAAACCATATACCTGACCAGTTGTTTCTCTTGTACAATAACCCTGAAAATTTCTGTGTAATTTTTTTTCTTTTAAAGCAATTGCAAATTCATCATCTGGCTTGGAATAATGATCCATCCCAATTGATACATAACCAGCCTCTATCAATTTTTGATACGATTCTTCATACATCTGAGCTTTCTCGTCAGAAGAGGGAAAACCTATATTATCTAAAACTTTTTGCCTCGGTATAACGGACGGAACGTGTGCGTATGAAAAAGTAACTATCCTATCAGTATTAAGTTCAATTGCCCGATCAATAGTATCTCTAAAACTTTCAACTGTTTGTAAAGGCAATCCATATACTAAGTCAATATTAGTTCCTGAAAAACCTTCGTCAGATATTTTTGAAATAATGTCTTCAATGGGCCTCTTAGATGGCCTTCTATTTATTGCCTCTAAAACATCATCTCTGAAATCTTGAATTCCAACTGAAATCCTATTAAATCCAAACTTTTTTAAAAGCTCTATATGCCTAAATTCAAGATGAGCAGGGTTACACTCTATTGCCATCTCATAATTATCTGAAAATTCAAATTTGTCTTTTAAAGTATTAGTTATTTTTTCAATGTATTTATATGATATTGAATTTGGTGTACCGCCTCCCCAATGAATTTGAGTTAGTTTTCTTTTTGTATCTAAATTACTAGAAACTAATTGTATCTCTTTTACTACCGCATCGATGTATCTTTCAAGAAAAGGTCTAGAAAAACCCGTTTCGGTTGTACATCCGCAAAAATGACAAATCTGAGGGCAAAACGGAACGTGAATATATACGGATATATTCTCTGGTCTTTCTGAGTTTGATTTTTCCACAGCATCCAAATATTCTTTTTCTCCAAAATATTCATTAAAGAAAGTTGCTGGAGGATACGAGGTGTATCTCGGTCCAGATTCGTTGTATTTATCTACTAATTTTTTATCTGTCAACATTTATCTCTTCCAATTGGCATTTTTTATCCATTCAACTACATATTTAACTTTAATGTGATCAATATCTGGCCTAAAGCCATGACCTAAATTAAATATCCAGTCAGTATTTTTGGAACCAAAATCTATCAAACTTTTAAGATAATTCTCAATCTCATCAATTTCTTGATAGAATATTTTTGGGTCCATATTTCCTTGAATACCTACTTCTGAATCTAGTAAATTCCGAGCATTGTCCAAAGAAATATCATAATCTACGCTTACGTAGTCACACATTTCTTTATTTATATACTTCAAACCTTCATTAAAGTTTTTTGGAAAGAAAATTGTTGGAACTCCAGACTCTCGTGCCTCGAGTAAAATTTTAGTAGAAAGGGGCAGTATAAAATTTTTATAATCCTCATTTGAAATAATTCCCGAATAGGTCTCAAATAACTGAAAACAATCAATACCCGACTTAACCTGATTTTTAACATATTCTATTGAAGCTTCTGTCAACATCTCCATAATCTTCATGCTTTTCTTCTTCTCTCTCCTAAAGAAATTTATTGCAGCATCAAAACTTTTATTTTTTTCATTCCCTCTAAACATAAATAGAAAAGTTGTTAAAGGACCACCACAAAAACCAATGAGCGGAATGTCTTTAGGTTTATTTTTAATAACCTCTTTAATGTTATCATAAACATGATCAAAGTTGGTATAGTCAATTACAAAATCAGAATTCTCATTTACTGGATTATGAAACTTTGGACCTAAATTTGTAAATTCTAATTCTAATCCGAGTGATTCTGGAACAATAAGTATATCAGAAAAAAGTATGGCAGCGTCTACTCCTAAATCATTAATTGGAAGTAGAGTTACTTTAGAGGCTAAAGACTTATCTCTCATTAACTGATTGAAAGTATAATTCTTTTTTAGGGCACGATAAGAAGGTAATATTCTACCTGCCTGACGCATAAACCATACAGGTGGTCTAGAAGAACTTTTGCCATTTAATGTATCAATAAATATAGAACCCATTAAACTAATTTTTGAAGCGCAACTCTGTTTGATTTAATTATTTTTTTAACATCATCTCTGGTTAAAACAGATGAAAAAAAACAGCATTCAAACTGAGATGGAGGCAAATATATACCCATATCTAACATATGTTTAAAATATTTAGCATATTTATCAGTATCACATGCCATCGCGTCTTCATAATTGTTTATTTCTTTTTTATCTGTAAAGAAAAGAGTCATCATTGAACCTATTCTTGAAATGACTGCATTGATTTCTATTTCATCTATATTTTTTTGAATTCCTTCACAAATTTCATTTGAAATAGTATCTAGTTTTTGAAATAGTTTGTTGTCTAACTTTTTTAATACAGATAATCCTGCTTGCATTGCAAGAGGATTTCCAGAAAGGGTACCAGCTTGATATACTGGACCAATAGGAGCAAGTGAATTCATAATTTCTGACCTTCCACCGTAAGCACCAACGGGCAGACCCCCTCCAATTACTTTTCCTAACGTAGTGATATCGGGAGTAACATTATAAATTTCTTGAGCACCGCCTTTTGCTAATCTAAAACCAGTCATTACCTCATCAAAAATTAATAGTGCCTCATTGTCAGAACATATCTTCCTTAGGGCTTTTAAGAATCCGTTATTAGGAAGAACTAGTCCCATATTACCCGAAACTGGTTCAACAATAACTGCAGCAATTTCATTTGCCTTACTTCTAAAAAGTTTCTCCACTGACTTTATATCATTGAACGAAGCAATTAATGTGTCTTTTGCAGTGTTTTTAGTTACACCAGGACTGTCAGGTAATCCTAGTGTTATAGCTCCAGAACCAGCCTTAATTAAAAAACTATCTCCATGGCCATGATAATTACCAGCGAATTTTATAATGTGTCTCTTTCCTGTAAACCCTCTCGCCAATCTTATTGCACTCATTGTTGCTTCTGTCCCTGAATTAACCATTCGAACCTTTTCAACAGAAGGAACCATTTCAATTATTTTTTTTGCCATTTCTGTTTCATGTAATGTTGGCGCGCCATAAGATGTGCCATCTTTAGAGTACTTATTGATTGCCTTGACAGTGTCTTTATCAGCATGACCAAATATTAAAGGACCCCATGAAGAGACACAATCAATATACTTGTTCCCATCGACATCATATAGCTTACTTCCTTTGCCCCTTTTAAAAAAAACTGGATCGCAATTTACACTCTTAAAAGCTCTGACTGGAGAATTCACTCCACCGGGTATCAAATCGGAAGATTTCTTATATGCCTTAATACTATTTTTGTACATATCAATTTTCATTTAGATACTCAGCGACTTCTATAGCATGGTAAGTGATAATTGCATTTGCGCCAGCACGTTTCATTGATGTTAATATTTCAAATATTACTTGCTTGTCAATCCAATTTTTATCAACAGCTGAATGTGCCATTGAATATTCCCCACTTACATTATAAGCAATTACTGGTATACTATATTTAGACTTAATTCTATAAATTATATCAAGATATGACATTGCGGGCTTTACTATTAATGCATCAGCACCCTCATTTATATCAGTTTCTGCTTCTCTCATTGCCTCTAAAGAATTTTTATAATTCATCTGATAGGATTTTCTATCTCCGTGTTGTGGTGTGTTCTCAGCCGCATCTCTAAAAGGACCATAAAATGCAGATGCGTACTTAACAGAATAAGAAAAAATAGGAAGTTTCTCAAAGTTATTTTTGTCAAGAATATTTCTGATATGATTTACTCTACCATCCATCATGTCAGATGGAGCTATNACATCTGCCCCTGCTCTGGCAAGAGATACCGCCTGAAGACCTAAATTAGTTACTGTTTTGTCGTTATCAACATCACCTTTATCAATAGTTCCACAGTGTCCGTGTAGGGTATATTGACAGTGGCANACATCAACAATTACCANTATTTCATTATTGGTTTTTTTAATTTCCTTTACTGCTCTTTGTACTATTCCATTATCATCTTGAGCTACTTTCCCATCATCATCTTTTTTGTCAGGAACACCAAAAAGAATTACAGATTTAATATTAAGCTCAATTAACTTATTACATAAACTAGATAACCTATCTACTGATACCTGATACTGACCTGGCATAGATTTTATTTCATTTTTAATGTTTTTTCCTTCACATACAAAAATTGGATATATGAGGTCCTGTGGTCTCAAATGAGTGTCCTCAAAAAGGTCTCTGACGGTTTTATTATATCTTAATCTCCTTAATCTAACTTTTTGACTCATTGTTTTGAATTAAAATGTGATATTATTGAATCTGCTACCCCATTATATGACTGCATTCTAGATGTTATAATAGGTGAAAATCCACAGTCTCTAATATATCCAGATGTAGATTCACCTATACTAATTATTTTAACAAGATTAGTATCATACAATTTTTCAAATGATTTAAATCCAGATGGACTTGTAAAAACTGCGTGCAAATTCTTAGAGTTTAATAATTCCACTAGTTTATTATTTTTAGATTCGATTAAGACAGTATTATAGGCCACAAACTTCGTTAAATCACAAAACTTTTTTAAATATTCTGATAAGATATTTTTAGATAAGTTACCTTGAACCAGTATTACTTTCTTAGAGTTTATCAACCCATTCTCTTTTAATTCATTACCAAGAAAATAAGAGTAGCTTCTTTTTGCAGTGTAAGCTGATTCAAGACCATACTCATTAATTTTTTCCTCTGTTTTTTTTCCAATACAAATAACCTTTTTGTTAAGAAATTCAGAGTTTACAAATGGAAAATCAAAGAAATGTCTAACGCTATTTTTGGAGGTAAAAATAAAATAATCATATGCCTCTACCTTAAATGGTTCTGCATTAGGGTTAGGTTCTGTTCTTATCATAGGAAAATGGTATACGGAATAACCATGTTCCCTAAGCTTATTAAATCCAGATGTTTCACCTTCATTGGTTAGCAAGACGTTCACTTCATTTTCTATCATTTTCCTCTTACCTCAGACAGAATTTTATCTCCACCATCTCTGAGCATTTGTTTAGCAAGTTTTATACCAAGTTTATCTGAGTTATTATACTGAGAAGCTGTTTGATTTGTTATGTGTTTTTTTCCATCAAATGATGAAATATGTCCTGTTAAAGATATTACATCATTATTTATCTCAGCGAATGCTCCTATTGGTGCTGTACACCCCCCCTCTAATTCTTTCAAGAATGATCGCTCCACATTGACGCACAACGATGTGTTTTTGTGATTAATTGAAGTAACTATTTTTTTAATTTTAATATTATCCTCTCTAGTTTCAAGAGCTATTGCACCTTGACCAGGAGCCGAAATAATTTCATTATTTTCAAATGTGTGAGAAATCTTATCCACTAAACCAAGTCTAAAAAGAGCAGCGGCAGAAATTATTATTCCATCACAGTAACCATCTTCCATCTTTTTTAATCTTGTGTCTACATTTCCCCTTATTGATTTAATAATAACATTAGGATAGATCCTCAGGAGTTGTGATTTTCTTCTATTTGAAGATGTACATATAGTTAGGTTATTCAGGTCAACTTTTGACTTAAACTTAGAACTTAAAATTAAAGCATCTCTTGGGTCATCTCTCTCTAAGATGGCTGATAACTCTAGTCCAGGAATTGGATCAACTGGTAAATCTTTTAAGCTGTGAACTGCAATATCAATTTTTTTTGCCAATAACATTTCTTGTATTTCCTTGACAAAAAAGCCTTTCCCAATAAATGATTCAATAGGATGATTTTCTAATATGTCCCCCTTTGTCTTGACTTTTAAAGTTTTAAATTCTAAATCAGGATATATTGAATTTAATTTGGTTATTACTTTGTTTGCTTGTGTAAGTGCTAGCTTACTGTCTCTTGTACCAACAATTATTTTATTGGTCATCCTCAAAAATTTTTTTAATGATTTTTAGAGCATTTTTGTCTTTTCCATTATTACTAGCCACCCTTATCTTTCGAACTAAATGATCAGATAATTTGCTGTAGACCTTATTCATTTTTATACCTAAATCTGATTTTTTTCCGCCATCCTTACTCACCAAACTTCCATTAAGTTCAACTTTATAATTGTTTTCTATTAGATTTTTAATTTTAGACTTTATTGAAAGTATTGAAGGCCTCAGCTGCCTTGAACTTGCCCACTCATCAAACTCAGTTAGGNACTCATCAATTAATAATTGAGCTTTATTAATTTCTGCCTTTCTTTTATTATAATTTTTATTAACAATGTCTTTCAAGCCATCAACATTAATTAAATCTAGTCCATCTATTTCAGACATGTCCGCTTCAATATTTCTTGGAACAGAGAGATCNACGATAAGNAGTTTTTNNTCTTTTCTCTTTTTCATAATGTCAANAAGATCCTCTCTAGAAATTAGTGGAGAACTTGANGAGGTACAAAATATTGCTACATCTACACTTAAAAGATTTTCTAGAAGTCCTTTAAAAGGAAGGACGTCAAGACCAAATTTATGAGCAAACTGATCTCCTCTTTTTTTATTTCTATTTGTGACAGATATATTTTTAATATTCTTATTTAAAAGATGTTTAACTGAAAGCTTAGAAGTTTCACCTGCACCAACACAAAGAATTTTAGATTTTTCAAGGTTATATTTTTTTGATATGATCTCAACAGCAGCATAACTGACTGAAATAGCTCCTTTACCTATTGCCGTCTTAGACCTTACAAATTTTCCTGTTTCAATAGATTTTTGGAACATTCTATCTAAAATAGGTCCCAACATCTTATTTTTTTGGGCAAAATAAAATGCCTCTTTTACTTGATCGTAGATTTGAAATTCACCTACTATCATCGACTCTAAGCCCGAGATTAATCTGAAAAGATGTCTAGAAACATTTAAAGAACCATGTTTTTTTGAAACATAGGGTGATAAGCCTTCTGGATAATGTTTAAATTCAACTAAACACTTCATTATTAGATGGAAAATTCTTTTTTCCTCACCTACATGATTTTCGAACTCGTAGTAGATTTCTGTCCTATTACATGTAGAGATAACAACAAGGCCGTCTATAGAACATTCTTTTACTAATAGTTGGTTAAATTTAATTTTTTCGTCGTCCTGAAAAAAAAACTTCTCTCTAATCTCAATTGGAGATGTTCTATAATTAATACTAATTAAACCTATCAAAATAAATGATTTTTTTGCAAAACTAATTGTTATTCAATTGATTGAAGAAGAATTGAAAAAAAAAATTAAGAAGAAGAAAAAAAATAAATAAAATTAATTAAGTGCTTTATTTGGAATTATTCTAAATAACACATAGTATTGTTCATCCTAATTAAAACGAATCTAAACATTATGAGGCTAATTACTATAGTATTAATCATTTTAAATTTTAAAGCCCTGTCTCAAGAAAACTCTATTGAGGGGACAATTATAGATAGCGAAACGCTTCAACCAATAGAAAACGTAGAAATACAAATAAAAAACTCCAACTTAAAAACAGAGACAAATAATCAAGGTAAATTTTCCTTCAATAGTTTAGAGGATGGAGTTTATGAGTTGTTAATTTTTAAACCAACTTTCAAACAAATTAAAAAAACAATAACACTTTCTGATAATACAATTGAATTTGACTTAAGCTTAGAGGAAAACTATATAAATCTACCCGAACTCTTAGTTCAAAGTTTCTCTCTTATTAATGGTGAAAAAAATAGAAAAGAAGCAATTGGTTCTGCACACTTTATTACTAATAAGGAATTAAATAAATACAACAATACAAACATACATCAGATTCTTTCAAAAATACCCGGAGTCAACATGCAAGAAGAGGATGGTTTTGGATTAAGGCCAAATATAGGAATTAGAGGAACTGGAATAGAAAGAACTTCTAAAATTACAATTATGGAAGATGGAATATTGATGGCTCCAGCACCATACTCCTCGCCCGCGGCCTACTATTTTCCAACTGCAGGAAGAATGAACTCAGTTGAAATATTAAAAGGGTCCAGTCAAATAAAATCAGGCCCCTTAACAAATGGCGGTTCAATAAATTTTATTTCTACACCCATACCTGAATCTTTTAAATCCTCATTAAAAATGATAGGAGGGACGAATAATTTCAGAAACTTTCATGGTTATTCAGGTGGTACGTTTAATAATTTTGGTGTACTCATTGAGGGTTACAATTATGGTTCTGATGGATTTAAAAAATTGGATAATAATGAATCAACAGGATTTAATAAAACCGATTACAATATTAAATTAAATTATAAGGGAAATAATTCATCAAAAATATATCATGAAAGTATATTTAGTTTGGGTGTAACAAATGAAAATTCTAATGAAACCTATCTTGGATTAAGCGAGGAAGATTTTCAGACAACTCCATACAAAAGATATGATGCGTCACAATTAGATAATATGAAAGCAAATCAAGAAAGGTTTTCAATTAAGAACTATTTAGAGTTTAAAAATGGGTTTAACATATCATCCAGCATATACTTTAACAAATTTCATAGAAATTGGTATAAACTTCAAAGCATAGTTCATGAAAGCAATAAAATTGGAATTTCATCTCTTTTCAATGATAATGATGACGCTCTTCAAATAATAAAAGGAAATGTAAACAGTTCGGCAAATGCTTTAGTTATAAGAGCAAATAATAGAAACTATATCTCAAAAGGAATTCAAATTACACTTAATCAATCTTTCATAAATAAAAATATTTCTCACGATATAAGTTTAAGTTCAAGAATTCATTATGATGAAATGGATAGATTCCAATGGGAAGATAAGTTTGAAATGATTAATAGAGTAATGAGATTAACTACAAAAGGAGAAAAAGGATCGAATAGTAATAGGATACAATATTCAAATGCAACTGCTAGTTATATAAACTATAAAATAAAAAGTGAAAAATACTCCCTTACATTAGGACTAAGAAATGAAAATATAATAGGAACAAGAAACGATTACGGAAAATCTGATCCAGAAAGAACAGGCTATGAAATTTCGAAGAGAAAAAATAAAATTAACGCTTTAATTCCTGGACTTGGATTAATGTACAATATTAGTAAAGCATCAAATGCCTTTATAGGTATTCATAAAGGCTTCTCCCCCCCCGGAGACAAACCTGAAACGAAACCAGAAGAAAGTATAAATTTTGAAATTGGATACAGAAAAAACTCTAAAAATTTACAAACTGAAATTATTGGATATCTAAGTGATTATTCAAATTTACTTGGGGCAGACTTAGCTGCAACTGGAGGATCTGGAACTAATGAACTCTTTAATGCAGGAGAAGCTGTTGTAAAAGGAATTGAATTTTTAAGTAGCATAAACGTTGCACGAAATACATCTAAACTCAAACTTCCAATCTATTTTAATTATACGTTTACAGATGCTAAATTTAATCAGGATTATGAAAGTGCATTCGATCCCTGGGGAGGAGAAATTAAATCTGGTTATAAATTACCATATATTTCTAAACACCTAATTAGTTTAGGAGCTGAGCTAAATATTCAAGAAATAAATTTAAATATAGACTATTCTTACAAAAGTAAATTTAGAACTAGACCAGGATTAGATATGAATGATGCAAATGATATAATCAAAGATTTTGGTATTATAAATATGGCATTAAATTATAATTTAACTAAAAATATAAAACTTAATTTTTCAATTAATAATCTGCTTAATAAAGTTTACGCAGTAGCAAGTAGACCAGCTGGATTAAGGCCTGGCCAACCAAGAGTTATAAAATTTGGGGTTAGACTGGATCTCTAAAAAAGTTTTTACAAACTGGATCAAAATAAATAAGATCATCTTCCATGAAGTCAACATAAATTTTTTTATTTATGTCAATGGGTTTTTCTGAAAAGAAATGCCAAATCTCATTATCTTTTTTTCCTTTAATTTTATATTCTTTTCCCTGGAAAAAACATTTTTCTACCTGAACACTGTATTTTGATTTACTACTTGAAATTTTAACTTTTTCAGGCCTTACATAATATGTGTCATTCTTATGAAACAGTTTATTCATATCACCTAAAATCTCAGCACAATAACAATTAGCAGGTTCGCAGTACATTTTTACTGGATCATCATATTGTTGTAAAATACCAGCCTTAAAAATTAAAATTCTATCAGAAATATTTAGAGCATCGTTAATATCGTGGGTAACAAGAATTGAAGTAGTATTAGTCTTTTTTATAATTCGATAAATTTCTTCTCTCATTGAATCTTTAATATTTGTATCAAGATTACTAAAAGGCTCATCTAATAATAGGAGATCTGGTTCCCTAATTAATGCTCTTGCTATACATGCTCTTTGCTGCTCGCCGCCAGATAATTCGTGCGGATATCTCTCAAGTAAGAACTTGAGCCCAGTAAGTTTTAAGATTGAATCTAAATTTTTGTTATATTTTTTTTCTAGATTAAAAGTAATATTATCCTCTAGATTTAAATGGGGGAATAGAGGGTAGTCTTGAAATACAAAACCAATTTTTCTATTTTGAGGTGATTCAAACGTTAAATTATCGTTTAATACCCTTCCATTTAACTCAATATATCCAGAATTAATTTTTTCAAGACCAGCCAAACATTTTAAAAAAGTTGTTTTACCAGAACCACTTTCCCCTAGAAAAGATATTAACTCACCTTTTTTTACTGAAAATGATAAATCCTTAATAATTGGAAATTCACTAGAATAATGCTTAATAAGATTTTTAACTTTTAGATACATCTAATTCTTTATCTATAAAACTTTTCAAAAATAATAACATCAAACTTCCCAGAATAATTATTATTAAAGAATATATACTAGAAAGAGGAAGCATTTCCTCTACAGCAAATTCATAGGTCTGAGTTGCTAGTGTATCAAAATTGAAAGGCCTTAAAATTAGAGTAATAGGTAATTCTTTTAAGACGTCAATAAAAGTTACTATAAATGCACTTATCAACGCAAACCTATTTATTGGAAGGTGAACTTTCTTTAATAAGTTAAATGGACCTAATCCTAAATTTTTTCCTGTATCATCAATAGTTTCTGGTTGCTTATCCAAGCTTGATTTTATAGGAGACTTACCAACGGCTAAAAACCTAATTATATAGGCAAAAAGTAAAAGACCAAAAGTACCTACAACTAAAGAGTCACTAAATAATATCATTAAACTTAAGGCTATAACAGCTCCTGGAAGAGCATATCCAAGAGATATTAAATTACTTATGTAAGAATTTATTTTTGTCTTTGAAATTCTTTCTACGTACAAAAAAAATAATGCAAAAAGGATTACAAGAAATGATGACAACGTAGATACAGATATTGAATTAATTGTCAAGTTGATAACTTTTGTGAAGTCTGCAAGATTTATGGTGTCTAGTGTATTGAAAAAAATAAAAGTGAAAGGCACAAGAAAACCTAGAAAGAAGGGAATAAAACAGATTAAAAAATAAAGAATTGATTTATTTTTCGAAGGGTTATGTCTAATATTTAACTGTGTGTTTTTATTATAGTAAAACTTTGATTTCCTATATGAAAACCTTTCGATTAAAAAAAAGATTAAAACTACAGCTATCAATATCGAAGCAAGCTGAATTGCACCATCTACATCCCCAAATGAGTTCCAAGATCTAAATATACCAGCAGTGTAGGTATTTACACCAAAATATTTTACCGCCCCATATTCATTTAAAACCTCCATAATAACAAGAAACAAACCAGAAAAAATAGCAGGCNTTGATAATGGCAGGACTACTTTAAAGAATGTGCCTTTATTTTTTAAACCTAAATTTTTAGAGAGATTCAAATAATTAGATCCAATCATGCTAAAAGATATTCTAGATGCTGTGTAGATATAAGGATAAAGTGCTAAACCAAGAATAATTCCCAACACTTCAACTTGTAAATAATCTTTATTAAAAAAGTCAGAGAGGAGTGGAGTGTTATATCTGACAAATGTTTGAATGGGACCCGTAAAACTTAAAATTTCAATATATGTATACCCCATAATATAAGATGGGATTGCGAGAGGCAGGTATAATACAACATCAAAAAATGATCTGCCCTTAAAAGAATTATTACTAACAACCCAAGCTGGAAAAACACCAAATAGAAGGGCAAAGAAGGAAGTTAATAAAATTAAATAGATAGTGTTTATAGTATAGTCTAAAAGGACCGTGTCAAGTAAATAATTCAGCGTTTCATTCCCAGAAGAGAAAAAACTAAAAAAAAGAATTAGAACGGGAAGAACCACTAGTAATGCAAGAATTATGCTTACTATTACCCATCTTTTATTTTCAATAAGCAGAAAATTACTTTTTATTTCCAACCTGTCTTGTCAAAAATTTTAATTGCCTCGGGCCTATATTCACCCAAAGCATTTAAATTAAGTTTATCAATTTTAAATTCCCCCCAACTCTTAACAATTTCTGAAGGTTGAACTAAAGAGTTTGCAGGATACTCATAACTATTATTTACGTAGACCTTCTGAGCTTCTTCGCTTGTAAGATATTCTATTAATTTAATAGCATTTTCTCTATTTGGAGAGTTTTTGGTTAGACCTATAGCAGATATATTTACATGACTTCCTCTATTCTGAGCTCCCTGATTAGGAAAGAATACCGAAACTGAATTGCCTGCTTTAATTTCTTCCTCTTTCTCTGAGGCAAGTAACAAACCGATATAATAAGAATTTACAATTGCTAAGTCTCCTTGACCAGCTGCAATTGCTTTCACCTGATCTCTGTCACTACCTTTTGGATCCCTAGCAAAATTAGCTACTACTCCAGATGACCATTTTTCTGTAGCATCGCTCCCTAAATTTGCAACAATTGATGACATGAGAGCTTGATTATAAGCATTTGAAGAAGATCTAACCAGTAATCTTTTTTTCCATTTTGGATTTGCTAAATCTTCGTATGTAGATAACTCGGATTTTTGCACCCTCTCATTGCTGTATACAATTATTCTTGACCTATAGGTTATTGGGGCCCAATAGCTGTCGCTGTCTAGTAAATCTTTTCTAATATCTTTATTGATAGCTTTACTGGGAACTTGCTGAAGTACACCAGACTGTCTTGCGTTATACAGCTTACCAGCATCTACAGTTACAAACAAGTCTGCGGGCGAATTAGCACCTTCATTTTTTAATCTTTCTATCAACTCATCTGCATTTGCCTTCACAACATTGACTTTTATACCTGTTTTATCAGTGAAGTTTTTGTATTGTAGCTCATCAACAGAATAATGCCTTTGGCTATATAAGTTTACTTCATTACGCTCTTTCTTATTCATTGAACAGGAACATATTAGGAGTGACATAAAGAACAATAAATTTCTCATTTTTTCTTATTTAGATTAATTCTAAACTGCAAGTAAATAAATTCTTTACTAAAAACAAACTA
>FUFK010046148.1_pt1 | contig 22327 bp, 20 predicted proteins | sample 1021851 | NCBI WGS metagenome assembly FUFK01 (sample SAMEA51879418, study PRJEB19060) | metagenome
ATTAGCATAAGCGAGAATATCCGGCTGCGCAGAGAACTTTTCGGGCCAGTGCCAATCCTGCTGAAGTTGTTCGTCAAACGAATAAGAATATTGCAAACTTTCCACGTCACATCGTGCTCCTGGGTATCTGTTCCAATACCAGGTTCCGCCAACATCCCCACCACGTTCAAAGACACGCGTCGAAAAACCGGCTTTCCTCAAACGATATAATAAGTAGAGACCAGAGAAGCCAGCACCGACCACTACAACATCAACGTCAACATTTTTCATCATCTACTTCCATAATACTTANCCNGAATCTACTATAGTTTTCTTCAAACTTTGTTTCCATCGAATAAATCAAACACGATACCTCTGGGGCCGAAGACCCGCATGGAACCAGGTTAGATAGGAGATCACGTCATAAACGGGTAACCCAAGCGCTAAATTAATATCTTTGCTGAAGGGGCCCATATTAGTACATTCAAGAACAATCGCACCTACCTCAGGATACTCCCCCACTAATTCATTTGCAGCAGAAACGAGATCCTCTCTAGCTAAATCAACATTCATTGAGTCGCCGTCGTCAAGCACACTTGCCGTAAAGGTTTTGCCATTTTCTGTACCAACTAATGGAATATCTAAAGGTACGCCAACAGACTCTAAATGTTCGGGGGTAACACTTTCTTTAGAAATAGTAATTACCCCAACTCGTTTTCCTGGCGGCAATGTACTTTGAACCCATGGTATTTGCATAAGCGATGAACTTGCGACGGGGACACCCGCCGCTTCAGCGATGTCATCTTGGAACAGCGATAAAAAACCACAGGTCGTTCCAATACCATCAGCTCCCATGGAGACCAAGTCTTTTGCCGCTTGCATAAAATATTCTTTTAAACCTCGAGCGCCCTTCCTGACTACCATATCAGGACTGGCACCCTCTACAATTTTATAAAGGACGGGAAACGGCCATGTTTCAGCATTCCCTATGTCACCATGAATCCTAGGGAACTTTGTATCGAGTGACAATATACCTAGCGAAGCCCCGTAAATAGTTTTACCTGGTCGTGGAGCTGTTTCATTTATATCCGTCATAATTATATTACCGCCCTTCCCTACATGACTATTTCTATATCTTGATGAGTTAACAAATAAATTGCATATAGTTTAGGCTTGCATATTTTTTTGCACAAGGAACTATAGCCTATGTTGAAAAGTGAAAGGGCAAAGTTCATCCAACAAAGATTGAATGAACTTTACCCTAACCCGCCTATCCCTCTTGAACATCAAAGTTCCTTCCAACTTTTGGTTGCCGTATTACTCAGCGCGCAGTGTACGGATAAGCGGGTCAATGAAGTTACACCAAATTTATTTGCTATTGCGTCTNACGCACATGCGATGCTGAAGGTTCCTACAGAGCAAATTTACAAGATTATTCGTCCTTGTGGCCTAGCTCCAAAGAAGTCAGCAGCAATTTCAGAACTATCGCGTATCCTTGTAGAAAAATATGATGGGGAAGTTCCTGAAAACTTATTAGAGTTAGAGATGCTACCCGGCGTCGGNCACAAAACAGCAAGTGTAGTTATGTCCCAAGGTTTCGGACATCCTGCCTTTCCGGTAGATACGCACATACACCGCCTCGCTCAACGTTGGGGGCTTACGAAGGGCAAGAATGTTACACAAACGGAAAAAGACTTAAAAAGGCTCTTTCCCCCCGAGACCTGGAATAAACTACATCTTCAAATTATTTTTTATGGAAGAGAATATTGTACTGCCCGAGGTTGTGACGGCCGGGTTTGTGACATCTGCACGACTTGCTATCCCAACAGAAAAAAGCCATTCAAAAATAATAAAGCATAACAACTAATTAAAAAATAATCCTGCGTTTATTGGCTCTTATCACCTCTTGGTGGCCAAGAAATCATTAAGATTAATGGGTATGCCAAAATGGAAGCCCATAAAAATAAGTGAAATACATTTATATAGCCGATATTAGCTGCCTGCCTGGTTACTTCGTTCGAAATCTGCATAAGACTTGAGAATTCATTTATATTCCAGAAACTCTGTGTTAGACCAAATTCAAAACGATTATCAAACGGTATTATCCATTGAGTTAACTCACTGTAGCTCATTTTTTGAGTGTGAAATATAACGATAAAGCTTAGGGAAATATAAAAACTAGACGTAATACTCCTAACGAGGTTCCACATCATCGCTCCCTCTGCCGAGCGGTCCAGTGCCAAATTAGAGAATGTGACGAGTGTCATGGGCACCCAAAGACAGCCTACTCCAAAGCCTTGAGCAAACATGACCCAGGATACTTCTAGGAATGAAGTATTCATATCGAATCCTGCCATCGTCAAACCTGCATATGTGTGTGTTCCAAAACCAAATAACAGAAGGAGCCGCGGGTCCCATTTGCTGGCTCCCCAAACCATCATCAGCATAGAAATCGTGGTCGCAAATCCCCTTATAGCGATAAGGGACCCCGCTTCAAATTCTGGTACGTCCTGTAGTTGTTGTAATAAGGAGGGCATCAAGACCATGGGCGTTATAAAGAGCATCCCAAATATTCCGTGTATGAAAATGCCCAGTACAAAATTCCGCTCCGTAAATAATCTTAAGTCAATTAAGGGACGTTCTTTTGTCAAACTATGAGAAAAAAAGATCCAACCTGATACTACGGCACAAAAACAACCAAATACAATTTGCAGGGAGCTCAGCCACTCTTCTCTTTCCCCTCGATCCAGCACTAATTGAATAGAAGAAATCATTACGACTAAACTTAAGAAACCAATCCANTCAAGCTCCNCTNTTTCTGCACGAGGAGGGTCTGGTCTTACAAAGATGAATAGTCCAAAAAATGCTAATATTGCTATTGGTAGCATGATGTAAAAAACCCATGACCAGGAGAGTGTTTCACAGACATAGCCGCCTAGAAGCGGGGCAATCGTAGGCGCAATTCCCACCCCCATCATAAATATCGCCACAGCACGAGGACGCTGTTCACCGGGAAATTCGTCGATTACTACAGATTGNGCGACAGCTGCCAAAGGAGAACAGAAACCAGACTGCAGGACCCGCCAAAAAATCAGAGCCTCGAGAGAGGATGACAAGCCACACAACAAAGTAGAAACGGCGAAGCCTGCCACGCCAATTGCCATGACTCTTCGACGCCCAAACCTATTAGACATCCAACCAGCTAAAGGAATGGTTACTGCAGTAGCAATCAAATTTGCTGTTACAACCCAAGCAACTTGATCTGGTCCTGCAGAAAGGGCACCCTGAATTTGCGGCAGAGACACATTAGCAATTGTCATTGTGGTTGCATAAAGCGTAGTAACCAGCGTGCACGTAATGAGGAGGCCCATTGTCAACCTTTTTCAGTTTTGATTGCCGCCTTGGGTGAGTTTACTTAGAGGATGCCAATTTACTTTAAAAGTAAAAAGTTCTTTTTCAGAAATTNAATGATTCTCNAANNTTGGGCCATGNNTCAATTGATGTAATGNTTTTGCTCTCCACCAAAGCGGGAAATGGANAAGGCATCCAGCGGAATACTTGGCTTACCATCTACAATTAATTCTGCCAGTAGTTTGCCGACTATTGGGCTCAGCTGAAAACCATGACCGCAAAATCCAAAAGCGTGGTATCCCGATTCTTGTGTCATACTTCTTCCAATGACAGGAATGTCATCGGGCATTTTACCTTCTAAACCGCACCACGCCCTCGCAACATTAACATTCGTTAGACTTGGAAATACTCGAGTTACAATTTTTGCGCTATTCGATAGGGTTAATGGGTCAGGTTCTGCCGTTTCTAAATCTCTATTCGGCTTACCTTGATGACTACCCCCAATAAGTAAAGTGCCCTCTGGGCTCTGTTTAAAAGATAATCCACCGCTTGTTAAGCCAANGACAGGCTGTATAAACTCNGGTAACCTTTGAGTGACTATCATAGTNAGCGCCTCNGCTTTTAATGGCGCATAATCTCCCATCATGGAAGCAATCACGTCACCCCATGCACCCGCACAATTTATGAGAATGGGGGAACTGAACGTATCAAATCCCGCTCTTACTTTCCAAATGTTCTTACTTTTTTTAATTTCAGTTACTTTTTCACCCAAATAGTAGTTCACGTTTTCCTCAACAGCCCTGCGCCAAAAGGCTTTAGTGGTCTTCATTGGGTTGGCAGCACCATCGTCCCGGCAAACAATTCCTCCTACACAATTTTGGGAAACCACAGGGATCAAATCACGAAGTTCATTGTTGCCGATTAGTTCTTCATGCAAAAAACCTTGTGCCTTAACACTATTGACTCTGGCTTCTAACTCGCGCATCTCCGCCTCANTTTCAGCAATCTTTACTTGACCTACTTTATGGAAACCGCAGTCNTCTCCAATAAAATTTTCAATGCTATGCCAGATTTTCATAGCCGCATCCGACAATGGAATTTCAGCTAGATCTCTGCCCAAACGCCTGACACCCCCTGCATTCATCCCAGAGGCAAATCGTCCTGGGAAATGCTTCTCTATGACATTCACAGACAACCCCATTTTTCTAAGATAAAGAGCTGTCGATGTACCATGCAATCCACCTCCTATTATAATTGCATCACTAGAAAAAGAATCCGACATTTTATCGCTCCGTGCGAAATTCATTGTTTTAGAAATTCATTGTTTTAATAGAGGGGCCAGCCCCTTGCTTGTTACTATAAGGCAAACTAAATTCTACGAGCTAGCAAAAGAAAAAAAATAGCTTATGTGTAACTCAATCGGATAGAGAAAAAACCTTAAATAATTAAGAGGGCAAAAATTAATGTCAGACCAGTGGTTATATCAAATAAGGATAAGAGTTGACGAAGAGACTTCATCTAACCTGCGCCATGATAAATCTTCTAGCGCTGCTAAATTATTGAATAGCTTGGCANAAAAACATGGGACACAGTTAGTTTGCACATACGATGCTTTTGTAGGCTATTGCAACGAAGCCGAGAAAAATGGAGTGGAGGATTATCCACTTTATAACTGGACAAAACAAACCATAGAAAACCCCGAAAAAAAAGAAAAGCACCTTAAATCTTTCGCCTTCTATCGAAACAATGACCAAGTTTATGAGAAAGTACTCGCCGATAAAATCTATTCCCAATTACTACCGCTTGCCGAGAACGGCACAATAGACGAGGTAAAACTGATAGACAGTAATCCGGCCAACAACCCACAACCACCTAGTTCTTAGCATTGCGAGACGAATATTTTCCCCGTCTTCCATACCAAAGCTGACAAAGAAGTTTCGTGAGTAAAATTGCAATAATTGGCGGCGGAATTATAGGCTCCAGTATTGCTTGGAATCTCGCTAAGTCTGGTTTAACAAGCGAGTTGATCGTTATTGAGCCTGACCCGACATACGAATTTGCTGCAACACCAAGAGCAATAGGCGGCATCCGATTTGTGCAAGGTTTGATTGAGAATTTAAAAATGTCTCTCTACGGACGGTATGTTTTTAAAAACTTCGCACGCGAACTTAATATTCAAGAGGACTTTGTTGACCTGAATTTCCACGAATGTGGCTACCTTTTCCTGGGAACTGGAAATACCGTTAAAGCTTTTGAAGAGAACTATAGAATGCTCTCTGAAGGCGGCGCCGACATCAAACTTATGGATANGAGAAGTCTAGAANCACTTTTACCATCATTTAATTTCAAGGATATTGACGTCGGACTTTATTCTCCTTCAGATAGTCGAATAGATCCTTATTCCGCCTTGCGTGGCTTTAAACGGGCAGCCATCGACTTGGGTGTCGAATATAAAAAAGATCGGGTCATAGACATCAATCACGATCATCGTCGGGTGAATAGTGTAAAACTTGAGTCAGGCACTTTCATACCAGTAGATATCATAATAAATGCAGCAAACTGCTGGGCTCCTGACATTTGCAAGATGGTTGGTATGAAGGTCCCTATAGAGCCTGTCAGAAGGCAAACATTTTATTTTAATATGGAAAAAGAAATAGAGAAGTTCCCCGCTATAAGAGATCATAACGGATTGAGTGTTCGACCTGATGGGGCTGGTTTTATAGCTGGCAAAACCGCTGTCGGCGGAAAGACAGGATTTAATTGGGAGCTGGACTACCGCGAATTTGAAAATGAGCTCTGGCACCTTATGGCTAGTCGCAGCCCCTTCTTCGAAACAATTAAGTATAAAGGCGGGTGGGTGGGTCACTATGACCAGTGCTTATTGGATGGGAACCCAATACTGGGCCCATGGGAAAATGGCCTATCCAATTTTATTTTAGCGGCTGGATTTTCGGGGCATGGGTTGCAACATGCACCGGCAATATCCCTGGCACTATCCGAGCAAATTAACCACGGGGAGGCTAAAAGCTTCGACTTATCGCGGTTCGCATACAAGAGAGTCGAGGACAATAAGCCATTAGGAGACACTGGCCCAAAACCCTAGCACCAGACATTCGTTATATAAATTAATCCGATTGAGTGGAGAACGCATCAAAGGAATCAAGAGCTTGAGACGCGTAAACTACAGAAGGACCTCCTCCCATATAGACTGCCATACTTAACGTTTCCAAAATCTCTTCTCTATCAACACCGTATTTTTCTGCTGCTTTAGTGTGCGCAGCTATGCAACCATCGCACCTTACTGCAACGGCAATAGCAATGGCGATCAGCTCCTTTGTTTTGGCATCAAGAGCGCCGGATGCCTTTGCAGCAGCCCCCATAGCGGCAAACCCCTTCATTGTATCGGGGATCCCTTTCTGAAGTCTCCCCATTGAGGATGTTAAGTCTGCCGCAATTTCTTTGTAATCTTTTGCCATTATAATCCTACTTTCCAAGTTAATGCTTCACTGCATAATGATCAGAATATAATTTAACTTATCGACCCTTATAGCTAGGTTTTCTTCTTTCGCTAAAAGCCTTAATGCCTTCGTTGTAATCTTCTGTCCATCTAAGTTTTTCGTAAGAGTGTCCTTCTAGGTCCAAAGCTACGTTGAGTGGACTATCTAAAGTTGAGTTGAGAACCCGTTTTAACGATCTTAGTGATATCGGTGCTAATGCATTCAATTTCGCAGCATAATCAACAACTAATTCTTCGAGTGCATTTTCATTATCAGCAACATCGGTAATAAGCCCAATATCTTTTGCTTCTTGTGCGGGAACTCTTTTTCCCAACATCACAATATCTTTTGCCCGCGTCATACCAATAAGTCTTACAACTCGCGCACTCCCCCCCGAACCGGGCATCTGGCCGATCGCTGATTCAGGCAATCCAACCAACGATCCACTGGTAGCAAAGCGAAAGTCACAAGCTAAGCTCAATTCAAAGCCAACACCAAAAGCATATTTTTCAATTGCAGCGATAACTGGCTTAGAACACCTCTCGGGCGCTCCTATATTATCGGCCAGGTCTGACATCTTATTTTTGGGAATATCTGGGAACCGCTTTACATCACCACCAGATGTAAAAACACCGTTCGCTCCCTTTATCACCACAACGCCAACGTCATCATCTTCATCAAAAGCCTCAATAATGGCTCTAATTTGTGCTCTTCCCTTAAATGAAACAATATTCAAGGGTGGCCTGTCTAATATGAGATAACCTATTCTATTTTTTTCATCAACCTCAACACGTAGTCCATCTAAATCGCGCAAAATGTCGCCGCGCCTCTGAGCATAATCTCTTTCCATGAGTTTTCCTTTATATACTGTGTTGATAACCATCCAATAATTTGTAATTCCCGGTTCTGAGATGTCTTCGCATTAATTTACCGGACGCCGACCTTGGAATTTTTTCAATAAACGCATATGCTCTCGGCCGCTTAAATCGAGCCAAATTACTTGTTAAACAAAAATCATCTAACTGCTTCTCTGACGCGTTATCCGTTTCCGGCTCAATAAAAGCAGTTACTTTTTCGCCCCACCGACTATCCGGCATTCCTATAACAGCAACACCACGCACATCAGGTGATTTTGCTAGTACATCCTCTACTTCTTCTGCATAAATATTTTCNCCTCCGGATATAATCATATCGTCAACCCGCCCGAGCACGTATATCTCGCCCGTTTGGTCAAATTTTCCAAGGTCACCGGTAAAATACCAGCCATTACGTATGGCTTTCTCATCAGCATCTGGACGCTTCCAATATCCAGAAAAGGCATCTAGCGATGCCATACTAGCAATAATTTCTCCTGTTTCACCACTTGGTACTTCTTCATTCGGTTGAATGAGACTGTCAGGGTCTGCCTTCACTATTTTAAGCGTTTGTCCTATACCTGCCAGACCAGCAGATCCTGGGTTCTCTGCCAGATTATTTCGTACTGCAAAGGTGTAAATTTCTGAAGACCCATAAAAATTACTAAACTCCGCTTTTGGGAAAAGTTCAGAGCATTTCAAAACAAGATTTGTTGTCATTGACATTCCGGCATAGGCAATATTTTTGACGGAAGACAAATTAAACTCCGCAAGGTTTGAGTGTACCAAATCATGAAACATCGTTGGAACTAAAAATAAGTTATTAATTTTTTCAGAATCAACTAATTCAACAAGTTTTTTTGTATCATAGGTGGGCAAACAAACGAATGCGCTGTCTAGAAATGCAGACATCAAAAGCGTCCGGATTCCCATAGTATGAAATAATGGCATCACACCCAAGTTACTATCATTATATTTATAATGGAGCTGTGCAATGCAATTCACAGAAGCAAAGATTTCCACTTCGTGCGATCTTGGAACGCCCTTGGGCCGGCCCGTTGTTCCGGAAGTATAAAGCATCAAACAGATCGCCTTACTATCTTTTGGCCAAGGCCCATCGAACGGCTTTGCACNTAAAAGNTTATTAAAATTTTGACCTAATNAATTGCTGTCAAGATTTACTACTCTCTCCGGAGCCAGTGGAAAACTATNTAGAGCTTTTNTCAAAGCTGCTTCTGACCGCGCTTCACAAACAACAAGTTGAGCCTCTGCGTCCTCAAGAACGTAAGCAATTTCAGCGGCCGACGCACGCCAATTAAACGGCGTAAAAATCAGACCCAGCATCTGACTTGCCCAATACAAGGTCGCCATCTCATAACGATTGGATAAAATTGTTAGCAAATGGTCTCCTGGTTCAAGACCCAATTCGTTAATAGCGCCAGCAATGATTTTAATTTGATGGAACCAATCCGAATACGACAATTTTAGGTCACCCATGACGATTGCTGGGGCAGATGGATTTCTTTCTGACGACGACGACAACATATTTATCAGTGTCATTCCTTGCCCCTCTCCCGAGACCCGTCTACAAACTCTTGTATTGCTTTCACCATGCCTGCATATCCAGTACATCTGCATATATGGCCTGTTAACATATCTTTAATTTCATCTTCTGTTGGGTTTGGATGTTGGTTTAGAAAATGCTTAGTCGAAGCCAAGATGCCAGCTGTACAAAACCCACACTGCAGAGCTCCATTTTTTGAAAACAACTCACGAAGCAAATCTAAATTTACGTCCTCCGACAATCCTTCAACCGTCGTGATCTCCGAACCTTCCGTTTGAACTGCTAAAGTAGAGCACGACCGAGCAAGCAATCCATCCATGATAATCGTACATGCCCCACATACACCATGCTCACAGCCCACATGTGTTCCATAGAGACCTAATTCATGTCGCAAGAAATCACTCAATAAGGTTCGTGGCTCTGCATAACCAAGGCGGTTAACACCATTTACAGTACAACTAACACGAACTCGTTGATCTTTATTAACTTGCCTCAAAGTCACAATTCTCCATAGCAATTTTAAAAACTTTTCTGCTTAAGTGACCGGCTAATTGCTGACGAAACGCTCCGGATGCACGCCTATCTTCAAGCGGCACTAACTCACTTATAAAGTCGTCAATATTCTCGCAAATGTTTTCATGCTCTATTTTTCTATCATTAAATTCTATATATCGCGGTCTATCTTCTACACCACCTAGCCCAATCTTTATTTGGACTTGTTCATCCTTAACAGCTATACACGCCGCCGCAGCGACGATCGCAAAGTCGCCTTTCCGTTCGCTGATCTCGTCGAATGCTACACCATATTTACCTTCATATATTGGAAAATTGACGCCAGTCACTAATTCATCCTCTGCTCTCAATGTCTCTAAAGCGCCTACAAAGAAATCATTGGCAGCAACCGTTCTTTTACCTCTAGACGACATAAGCTCTACCTCTCCACCCAATGTGACGGCACATAAAGGAATCTCTGCACTAGGATCAGCATGAGCGACAGAGCCACCTATGGTACCACGGCTTCGTGTCTGATAATGCCCTAGATGTTTCATTCCCTCAGCTAACAATGGGATAAAAACCGAGCATTCTTTAGAAGAAGTCAAATTTCCCTGACGCACCAAAGCACCTANCTTCANGTGACCATCNGTTTTAGTAATATTATCCAAATGTTTTACTTTATTTATATCTATGAGAACCGATGGGCGAGCTATACGCATGTTCAACATCGCACCTAAGGAGAGTCCACCAGCCAATAATAATGAATCATCCCCATATTCAGAAAGCAAGTTGACCGTTTCTTCAACCGTATCCGGACAATAATAATCAAAGGCGGCAGGCTTCATTTTATTTTTCTTTCTTGAANCAACTTCCAAACTTTGTTCAGGGTTANTGGNAGATCAATTTGTTCGCACCCCAACGCNTCGGCTACAGCATTTGCCATAACTACCGGCGTCAGCATTGACGAACCNTCNCCCATTCCTTTNGAACCCAAAGGGTTTGTAGGCGTATCCGTCCGATAATGGGCAAATTCTAGATGNGGTAANTCACTAGCATTTGGACACAGATAGTCAGCAAAACTACCACTCAGAAAATTACCATTGTCATCATAGCTCAATTCTTCAAACATTGCCGCACCAAAACCGTGAGCAAAACCACCCCTTATTTGCCCCTCAACGATAATTGGATTAAGAACCCNGCCAACATCGTGCACTGATGCATAACAATCAACCGTCACGCGGCCGGTAGCGGGATCAATCTCAACAGCAGCAAGATCAAAAATATAACCAAAAGTTAGCGCAGAGGCGACACGGTCTTCTTTGTCAGGTGATGCGAGCACATCTGGGTTATAGTATGCTATGTCACTCAGACCAGGTTCCAAGTCGGTTGGTATACTTACCGGATCCCAGTGCGCTGCCGCGGCAACGCGTTCAATAGGTATGGCTGTGTCAGGGATTCCAACAACACGCGCTCCTCCACCGACTAACTCTATATCTTCTGTCGCCACTTCCAAAATATTGGCAGCTATTTTTCTGAGTTTCATTGCAATTTTTTCAGCACTTCTAGTGAGCGATGTTATCACTATAGAAGAAAACCTATTAGAATAATTACCTGATGCNAGTGACCATCCTCCTGTCCCAGTATCTAAAGCCGTATTAACGTTTATTTTACTTGGGGATAAGCCAAGAATGTCCGCTACTATTTGGGCGGCCACCGTTTGATGTCCTTGCCCCGCTGGTGTACTATCTAAATTCACACTCACAGCACCAGTTGGGTCAATTGTAACACTAGCTACCGCTGTTCCTCCAGACCGACCCCCGGCGCGCTTCCTTTCTTCTGCGGTTTGAGCTAGCGTAACATAGGCCATGTTAGANCCNGAGGGCTCCACCCCTGCTCCCATTCCAATTCCAAATAGTTTACCTGCCGCTCTNGCCTGCTTTCTGCGTNGTTTAATATTTTCATAATTTGAGAGTTTTAANAGCAGATCTAGCGCTTCTGAGTAATNACCGGAATCATAAATGGCACCTGCTGGAGCATGGTATGGAAATTGNTCCTNTGGTATAAAATTTTTTCTCCTAATCTCAGCCGTATCTATGTTCANTTTTCGCGCTGTGAGATCCATCATTCGTTCTAGACCATAGTAAAACTGAGGNCCNCCATAACCTCTATTTAAACCTACCGGCATCTTATTCGTGCTAACTAACTTGTTTTGTATCGAAATATTTTTAACNGCATAGCAACCGTTNGAAGCCGCATGCATACGATAAACNGAAGCAGGTTCCGGCGCCCTTACATNAGCGCCGACATTAACACAATTCTTNAATCGCAACCCCANCAATGTGCCGTCCGAAGCAAAAGCGGCTTCCAATTCATCTGCCCTATCGGCGGCACTCGAAGATGCCATTAAATGCTCTAGNCGGTCCTCTGTCCATTTGAGAGGTAGACCACTTATGCGGCTGGCTGCNGCCAAAAGAACAATNTAAGGATAGATGGACTGCTTTAAGCCAAAGCTGCCACCGCTAAAAGGAGCTGAGATGAGTCTCAAAAAATTTCCAGAAACCCTCAAGGCGCGTGCCATTATAGGTTGCAGGATGTAGGGCCCTTGAAAGTTTGACCAAACTGTATACCTGTCTGGTTGCCGCTCAAATTGTGCTATGACGCCAAACGTTTCCATTGGTGTTGCAGATTGCTTAGGATAACGCCAATTAAGCTTAATAACGTGATCCGCTTCAGCAAAGGCATTGTCCGGGTCTCCATAAACGAATTGTCGATCATGCAGGACGTTACTACCTACTTTCTCATGCAGGGGAGGCGCCATGGCCTTGATAGCCTCTAGAGGGTCTACAACGGCTGGAAGCTCATCATACGTGACATTAATTACTTCTGCAGCATCTTCGGCTAGATAACGATCATCGGCTATAACTAAAGCAACAGGCTCGCCGACATATCGTACTTTCTCCACAGCTATCGGGTAGTAGGTCACTGGAGCACGAATAGCACTCACAAGAGGGTCCGTTATCGCCGAGATATCGTCTCCTGTTAATATGCTGTAAACGCCTGGCATTTTTANTGCAGCACTGATATCGATATCTATCAGCCTTGCATGCGGGTATGGGCTTCGGAGAAAACATACATGTTTTATTCCTGGGACAGGAGATAGGTCATCAATATACCTGGCATTTCCAGAAAGTAGAGCTGCATCCTCTACACGCGGAACCGCTTGACCAATCCAAGGTTCTTTATTCCTTGTCATTCTACGCACTCAATACTTTGTAAGTTCCTTTGTTCTTATCTTCAAAAGAAATAAGTCTTAATTCTTTTAGACAGAACTTTTAACTCTTTGAACAATTTGAATTAGATCAATGTTCTAATTCGCTCCAATAATTCTTTNTTAACTTTTCGGGGACCTTTGTCGCGCCTATTTTTATGGCGACGTTCTCCTGGCAACCTAACACCTTCGATAGCTTTAATACGCCGGAAAAACTCTTCGCAATGCTCCGACCAGTTATCCCCCGCAACAAGCTGCGGATTTATCGCCAAAATAAATTCACCGCCCTTCGCCGGCCCCCCATCATTATTGTCAGTTTCTCCCGCCTCAAACGAGAAATTGTCTCCTGTCATTCCGGCCGATAACAGCTCTATCATAAGAGCAATTGCTGAACCTTTGTAACCACCGAATGGAAGAAGGACCCCTTTGAGTATCTCCGCGGGATCATCGGAAGGTTTTCCATCCGGCCCCAAGCCCGTGCCGTGCGGAACTTCATGCCCATCTCTCGCCGCAATTTGAACNTCGCCCATAGCAAGCGTAGATGTCGCCATATCGAAAACAAAAGGATCATTATCTGGCCTAGGCCAGGCGAAAGAAACTGGATTTGTTCCAAAAAATGGGGTGGAAGCTCCCGCCGGCGCAACCGCTGGCTTGTATACGGTGCAGGCTAATCCCATCAGACCATTTTCTGCTAGGAATTCCGTCTCAGGCCAGAGTGCCGCAAAATGAAAAGTATTAATTAATCTTACCACCGCTACGCCTGTATTCTTTGCGGCCTCTACGGCAACAGGCAAACCCTTTTCTATTGCAAGAGGTGCGTANCCAAAGTCACCATCGACCGTCACTATCGATGCAAGTTTATTGTCAATTTTGGGCTGCGCATCTCCTTTNACCTTTCCAGACTTTAAGGAGGCGACATAACCCGGCACACGAAACAAACCATGCGAAAGTGAGCCATCGCGCTCAGCTGTAGTTACGGTTCTTGCTAGAGCATTTGTATTATTCTCGTCACAACCGTTTTTCGAAAATACTGTTTTGGCCAGTTCAGATATCTCATCCAAACTCAAGTCTTCAGTTTCTATATTTGACATATCGGTTCCAGAAGTTTGCTGTTTCCCACAAAAGTTCCGTAATNACGGAATAGTANGGNCTACATTTCAACATGCTTAAAAAATTTGGCAAGCCTTAATATAATTTGAGCCGGCAATTACTCGTTGGCTTTCCATTTGAGCCAAGCAGATGCATATCAAATGTTTTGGAATTATATTCCTTAACNATGAGTGATAATTCATCATCCCAAAACATTGGCCGCCGAAACCAAACCTGTAGATCAAATGATTTGNTNTCGAANTTTTCTCCAATAAATTTTCGATANAAATGGAGTCCCATTAGCCCAGCTGCAATTGGTGCACGAAATCCATGTTGCTTAGCAACCTTTGGATCGGAATGAATCAAGTTTCCTGCTTCAGAGCTAAAGTCAGCCACCTTTTTCGGATTAAGTAAATATCGATTTCTCTCAAGAAATCCATCTAACTGCTCCGAGGGTCTAAAATTTTCGTGGGATTTCCCCTTAGCACCGACTGGCACAATTCCAGATCGTTGCGCCTCAACTCGAACATTACCCATTGGGTCCGTATACCGAAATTCACAGCTCAGTATACACCCCCGTTCATGCGGCAATACTTCTCTAATCTTGCCATTGACAATGATTGCTTCACCTAGAACAAAAGGACTATGTTGATGAAATTTTTGAAATAAATGAACTGCCCCCAAAACCGGGACATCAGCGGCCATTAATATTTCAAGCGTCGGCAAACCGAGCATAGTGATATCAACTTCATTGCCATAAATAGACCCATCTATGTCACAGCAACTGAGCTTGTGTCTTTGTTCCTCTTCGGACACTTGAATTACCGTTTCTGGAAATTCAAACCCTGGCGACAGGTGATTTATATTCTTCATTACTTTTCCAGACCGAACTACTAAAAAGGATAGAAAACGTTCAATTAATCTAATCGAAAGAATATAACTGGATAGGCCGTATCATAAACCCCACCCTTCATGGTTAATGAAAGCTTTCTTTTGACGTTGGCCGTATAAATTGCATGAGCTTCGCCGTTAACCATTGCACCACCAGAGAATACATTAAATTCTGACTTATCATTATTCCGCATTTTAAATGATACTGGCTGCGATGCACTTGGCGTTAGAAGAATATTGAGTTCTGAGAATTTATTTTTAAAACCGCCAAAATTTCGGGTTGGCAACAGGGTCAAAGTATAAGGGTACGACCCTGAAAGACCCTTTACGTTATTTTTCTCTATAAAAAGACCCCACGGATCAGTTCTATTTTTTGGTAATGTTTTACCGTAAACCAGCGGGATATTACCCTCTATCAGGAGATCCATTCCCATCATTGATTTTTCTATTTCAACATCATCTAATTCAACATATTGTTCGATTATTTCTTCAAATGATTTGATCTGTTGCCGCGTATCTTTGGAGTCCCCCATGATGGTTATCTTCGTCTCAAAAGGAACAGTCGTCATTCCTTTGGAAATTGCGCGCTTTATATCACTTGTTTTAATCTTGGTTTCAATCAGTTCTGCTTTGCATCCGCCTAGTAAAATTAGAATAAAGCATGATAAAAAACTAACTACACGTTTGGACATCTATTCTCTTCCGATTTTCCTGATTATTGCGCCGCAAAAAGCCATCTTAGACAAAACGTCGAGCAGCAATGTAGCCACCAGCAGCTGAAGTTCCTGTTATTACCATGCCCCATATCATGTCAACGATAGACACTGTCANCGACCAACCCTTTAAAGTTGCCATGTTTGTCATATCGTAGGTTGCGTAAGCCAGTAAACCCAATAGTGCGCCATCCCGAAGGACTTGTCCGAAGTTCCTCGTTTTGAGTGCAGGTCTAATAGCGAAATAGACTATTCCCAAAATGTAGCCAATGTAGAAAATAGCAGCCATAGACCATTTAGGCTTTTCAAGTAACAGGTCCCCAAGCGCTCCAAAATAAAACTCCGTTGCGACAATCCCGAGCCATATACCGTCCATCAAACAAAAAGTAATAAAAGCTCCCAAATAGGCCGCTNTATAAACCNTCATCTTTCTANCCCTCTGAGCNGTATTTGANAATTAGNTAATCTCTGATGCTTCACGAAGACTGGAAATCATAGAAACCCTCATCATATACTCCCTAGCCCTCTGTTTATCTTCCATTAATTCGGCAAGAAATTCCCTGAACTGACCCTGTGCCTCGGGCGTCTTTGCTTCTAGGTTTTGCTTATTTTTTATACTCTGCTTGTTCACATATTCTAAGGCGATTGGTCTGCGCTGTTTTTCATAAAGGTCTAATACTGAAGCATTCTTCCGATTATGCCAGAAATCCGTAATTTTTTCAGCCAAATTAAAAGCATCGTGAATACCTCCATTCATCCCCATACCACCCAATGGATTATTAATATGCGCAGCATCACCAATTAGAAATATTCTCCCTTTCCGGTATTCAGTCGCCACACGCTGATGAACGTTATACAACGTTTTATGTGCTACTTCGAAAGTATCAGACGAAGCTTGTACCCACTGCATNCGATTTTCTATGCTCTCAGCATTNAAGATGTCTACGTCCTTCTCATCTCGTTGAACGGGGAACATAACTCTCCATAATCCCGGGACCTTCAAAAGAAAAAACCATTGCTCCGGATCCGCGTAGTAGTTCACGAATGACAAGTCTTCTATATATTTTTTATAATCAAAAGCCGTTGATACAACTAAAAACCTGTCCTCCCAAGTAAAACCTTCGAAGTTTATACCAGATAACTGTCGAACTGCACTATTTGCACCGTCAGCGCCCACAAGNAAGTCGCCGTTATATAATAGTTGTCCGTTGGGCGTNTCAGCAATTACTGCTACCTGATCCCCAGTTTGCTCAACTTTTTCAATCTTATGGTCAAAGTAAATATCCTCTACGCCTTGTTTAGATAGCCAATCCAGAAGATAAAGGTTGAGCTTAAATTGTTCACATTGAACACGAAATGGATGATTAGTTTCTGCCGAAATGAGGTCAAAATTGAATTCTGCCAAACACCCCTTTTCACGATCTCTATANTGGAACGTAGGAGCTATTAACCCNTCATCAATNAAAATTTTAGAAGCNCCGAATGGTTCTAAGAAATCNAATGTTGGGGGATGAAAAGTGGATGCCCGCAAATTTTTTGGCAAGCAAGGTTCCGCCTCAAATATGCAAACTGGTATGTTTTCNGCAGTCAAATACGCAGCTAGGCATAGGCCGGCAGGCCCGGCACCAGCAATTAGTACTCTATTTCGCATAATTCGCAGGTTTTTCCATTGAAAAAAGGGTCTGCGTACTCATGAACTATCTTACCCATCTATAACAGTTTTAGATATTTTTCTAGATGCTACCTCATCTTGAAAGTTTTCAAAACCCCTTCCAAAAATCCACAAATCTACTTTGTTAAAATAATAAGTNCGACTGNAGTTTCAATTCGGANAGTTCCTGATGTTTGACTGGCATAGCTAGGCCGGTCTTAAATTGTCTATTCCGTAATTTTCTGTTATTTTCTCATTTAAATCATATTTGGGTTTGCAAATGATTGATGACATTCTGACGATTAAAGAACTTGCTGATTATTTAAAGCTTAACGAGAAGACTACTTATCGTCTTGTATNAAAGGGTGATATTCCNGGCTTTAAGATCGGGGGGTCTTGGCGGTTTGAAAGAACTGAAATTGAAAAATGGATAGAGAGACAGTTAGAAAAACAGGCCAGATTGGGAAGTAAGAGCGCGTGAACGCAGTAGAGATAGAGGAAGTCATATCAGCGTTAGTGGAACAGCCGTTTGATCAAGCGGGGTTCCCCTTTGCCTTTTTAGAGACGTTTGGAAACAATGAGGCAACTATTGATAAGCTTAAAAAGGGTGCTCCTAACAAGTCCGATATTGAACGTGGGGTACTCCAGTGCAAAAACTCTGAATTTGACTCAATGAATGATGAAATCAGTCATTTTCAACCGGATGTGAATANNCTTACAGAACTCNNTCGATCAGAAGATTTGTTCAAAACTCTTAANGCTCGCTTCTAAAACGTGGGAACAATAACAATGACCAAGAAAACCTTACTCTCTATTATTGTGCCTACATTTAATCGCCAATTCGCATCAGAAAGAATACTGGAATATTGTAGGGTGCTCCACCTAGCNTTGGAGGGCACAACGGTACAATTCGAAATGATTGTAATAGATGACGGCTCAAACGAAGACATTTGCGCTGAGACCAAACGCAAACTCAAGAAAATGTCTGCGATAAAATTTTACGAATCCCACCAAAACAAGGGACCAGGTGTTGCCCGTGATTATGGACTCCAATTTTCATCAGGCAAATGGGTTTGGTTTCTCGATGATGACGACGAACTTGATCCGAAGGGGTTAAAAACACTCGTTGATGCGCTCAGCTCAGAGTTTCGAAAAGAAGATGTAATCGCCCATTCACTCCAAAACGATTACTCTAGTCACGCAGGGGAATTGGCTGAAAAGATAATAAAAAAATTACTGTACTTCAGAGAAAAACAAGAAGTATTTAATTACATCTTCCGAAGGGAATTTCTGCTTAGTAACGAAATTAAATTTTCAGAGGGATTTCATGAGGATATAAGATATCTTTACCAAGTTTTTTCCGAAATGTCTGGTTTTCATATTCTGCCGAGACGAGTGGTACTGAAAAGAAATTCAGAGGAAGCTATAACATCAAAAATGACGAGCGCTCGTATCGACGGATATTTTCGTGCATTTTTAGAAATTATCGACTACGAGAGTTCAAACCGCAAAAAACTGAGAACTCCACTGGATGTGGATGAACTATTCTCACAGACACTCGGCGTGATACTACATTGCACAATGCAAGAAAACAACCAAGTTGCAGCTTACCTGCTCTCATATTTGGGAGAAAAAGTAAGTTTGGATTTGGAGCTGTCTCGCCACTCGAAAGAGTGCCGCAAATATGGCGTGAATTCTACTAATTTCAAATACGCTAGCAGCTTTTGGCGAACCAACATTAAAGCTGAGCAAAGCCTATTAATAAACGGGCTTCGTAAAATATTTGACACTCGACTTTCATGCAAAGACTTGGACTCTTCCTTGTTCCTTGGGCCTGACGAGATCCGTGCATGCTGTAAGAGGTTCTTTGTTGCCGGCGAGAGAAAAGGTGACGTCGTTCTCCTAAGGGGAGGTGACGAAGTAAATCTCAAGGCAATCAATGAAGCTAAGGCAGATCTAATCAGGCGTATCAATATTGAGGGAGCTGAGGAGTGCGAAGGCTGCCCATATATAGAGCGAAGAGAGATAGGCAGCGACGCAGTCGACTATATATCTCTTGAAAATTTTTCATATTGCAATATGAGATGCACGTACTGCTCCCCAAAATATTATGGAGGCACCGAAGCTAGTTATAATGCCGCAAAAGTAATAGAGGAACTTACAAACAAGTGTGGGGGTTTGAGTCAGGATTGTCATGTTGTATGGGGCGGTGGAGAACCAACTCTTAGCCCACGCTTCAAGCCGGTAAATGAACAGCTTATTTCAACGAATGCGGTTACTAAGCTACGTGTCTTATCTAATAGCCTGAAACATTCCGATCAATTACACAGTTTAATTGCTGACAAAAGAGTGCATCTTGTTACCAGCATTGATGCTGGCACACCCTTGGCATTTCGGGAGATACGAGGTAAAGGCGACATAACAACAGTCATTGAAAATCTGCAGGCGTACTCCACTACAATGAAGGAAAAGCGCAGACTAACCATTAAGTACATTTTAATGCCAAATAATGCATCCTCAAGTGAATTAGAATCGTTCGTATTGCTTATGGTGGAAGCAGGGTTGATGGAGTCCATGTTTCAAATAAGCTGCGATTTTACTATAGAGTCAGCGCCAAGTTTGCTTGTCTGTGCAATGTATGATCTAGCCGCCAGACTATACACTGCAGGTGCAGATATCGTTTTTTTTGACGATCTTATTCGAGACAGAGTTAAACTCGCTGACCTGAATATAAATTTGGTAAGGGAACACCTCCAAAAAAACTCAGTAAGTCAGAAATTTATTCATTTTCCNAGCCCGGANAAAAAAATTGTATTATGGGGANGCGGACTACAAGCACGTTGGTTATCCNGNAGNACAAATTGCGGNCACTCGGGTTTAATCATTGATACGGTAAGTGACGAAGAGCAATATTTTCACAAAAGAGCGTCTGAGGGTCTAAATGATCTGCTAATTTACCCATCAGGCGTGCAGTCAATTTATGAAATTATAAAAAACATTGAAGACGCAAAATTAGGCGATAAACTTCTCCGGGGTGTTTTAATTTAATTTATGCATACTGAGCGTTCGCGTTAAGGAAAACATATTTTTGGAGAGAACCGCCTCTTCTATGCATGCTTTTCTGACCCTAAACAAAAATAATTCAAAATACCGTGCAGGTGTCTTCCTTACCAGGCGAGTGAGTCATTTTATCTAGGCATGCTGATTGCTAAAATAGAAGCGTGCGATCNTTCACCTAAATAACAAAATAATTTTGACAATAAGATAAGCCTCACGAGATTAGGAATCATACCAGCATTATACGGAGAGCGCCTAGGAATAGCAAAAACCGATATTTTTGGTCGCCACCTCCTCATACACGCCTGGGTCAGGAGGCTTAATGGTGTCGCATCAGCTTTGCCACCTAATCTAAATGCGGCCAGTTTCTTGTTTTATTTTACGCTGGCAAGATTTGTACCGTNTATTAAGNAATATCCTATAAAGATTAAATCCACCTAACATAATAAGCAGAAAAGGTTAAACAAAGTTTTCAATAAACCACACCGCAAAGCAGGAAATTTTGGCAAAAAATGGCATAAATCTTGCTGTTAAAACAGGCGTTAACTAAATTGCATTCAGAATGGGGACTAAAATGACGGATATTTTATTGTCGAATTTCAATAATCTGTTCCGATTAGAAGGCGATCTAAATTCTCATTGTCAAGCAATTGCTAAAAATCGTAATGAAATCGACAAACTTTCAGAGTCAAATAAGGTCTGCCTGCGAGATCAGATTAAAAACTTCCTGGCGAATGAGCACAATTTAAAGCAACAACTTTCATTAAGTATCTTCCAGTTGAGTATTTACGCATCATATTTTCATGACGAACAAATTGACTACTATATCCACAAAATTTTTAATAAAATCTCGGGGCTAGAGAATAAAAACGCCTTTATTTATAATCTAGTTACAATCGGATTTAGGAAAAACATACCGCTAGATAAGCCGTTAGCCAAAATTTTCAATTCTTTTGTTATGGAGTTAAAAGATGAATATTCCGATTTAAGACTTAAGTACGATGTTAATCAGAATAAGAACACAATTTTACTTGTTTCAAGTCAAATCCTCAGCGCGAACCATTCTCCAACACAGTTGCTACTTGAACTATACACTGCCCTTCGAGAATTAGGTTTTGAGGTACTGGTAGCGCAAATTCAATCATTATCAACACATGATGAATTACCGTTCATTGAACCATTTAAAGGAAGGTATATTGACACCCCCGAAGGCCTTCGTATCTGGAATTTTGATGGAAGGGAGGTCCCTATTTACAATTTTGCCGCCAGTCATTTTAAGAAAAGTTCTCTAGAGGACTTCCTCGAAATCCTAGAAAAAATACAACCTGGCTTTATGATAAATGTTGGGGGTTACAATGGTGTCCAAGAACTTATCGCGAGTCAAATACCATCACTCATCTACACGACATCATCCATGCTTGTTCCCTCACCTTTTTCTTCACTCGTAAGCGTNTTTGAAAAACTCTCTTCGACACAGATCATGGCCCTGGAAGACGCACAGATTGACCCAAATAAATATAAAAAAATGGTGAGCAAAGCGGTCCAACAAGATAGTTTAATGGGTAGAGAACTGACTAACAGGTCCGAATTTGGATACAAAGAGGAAGAAATTTTGTTAGCCATTGTGAGTAATAGATTAGATTGGGAGATTGGGTTTGATGAAATTGAATTCATCAATAAAACACTTAAGACAAACCCGAGAATAAAATTTCTTCTCGTTGGTCGTTGCGAAGATGAGCTAGTTACAAAGATAGGTCGAATGTGTGGGCCTCGTGCAGAATTTCTTGAGCCGATAACCGAAATAAAAACGTTCCTGAGTATGATTGATTTTCTAGTCAATACAAAACGATTAGGTGGCGGTGGTGCAGCTGCAACAGCTATCGGACATGGAACACCAGTTTTTTCCATAAATTATGGC
>FUFK010039189.1_pt1 | contig 22321 bp, 22 predicted proteins | sample 1021851 | NCBI WGS metagenome assembly FUFK01 (sample SAMEA51879418, study PRJEB19060) | metagenome
GGCTTGCTATATGAGGGCCGCACGCTCCAAGGCGCTCGCCCCAAACTGGCCGACTTTTGCTCCGCCACAATGGCCGATTTTTACTCCGCCGTTGACACCATCAAAATCCCGAGTCTGAAAAGATCAGTATAGAACTTCTGCACTTCGCTTGGAGCCACTGCCGCGATGTTCGCAACGATACGCAGCACTGTCATAGGGTCACCTCCCAAGCCGTAAATCGACCATAAGCTGCAGCAGCTACGGCGCAAAACGTAGATAGCGCGTTTATCACGCTTCTCCAAAGCCGCCATTCGTTCGCCCCGCAGCATCAGTAAAAGTGGGCTCGTTCCCGCTATTAGCTGCATCGAGCACTGAGGCCGGCTTGGCGGAAAAAGCGGGCTTTCGCTGCAAGGGTTTCAATGTCCGGTTTAGCGAACCAATCCCGAAGCGATGATCTTTGACAAACGGCTCGTTGATTTGGAATGCCGGTTCGAGTTCGGCCGACATCTTCAATTATATCGACTTCTGGTTTACCCGCTTGGATAGCTCTGCCGCGCTTTCCTTACGTTCGCTATAGCGGTCGAGCAGGCTATCCTTATTGTCGCGGGTGAGCAGCGTGAACTTCATCAGCTCTTCCATGACATCGACCATCCGATCATAGAACGGTGAGGGTTTCATACGACCCGCCTCATCAAACTCCAAAAACGCCTTCGGGGTGGAGGACTGGTTCGGGATGGTCAGCAGACGCATCCAGCGGCCGAGGATGCGGAGCTGGTTCACGGCGTTGAAGCTCTGCGAGCCGCCGCTGACCTGCATGACAGCCAGCGTCTTGCCCTGTGTGGGGCGCACGCCGCCGAGCGACAGCGGGATCCAGTCAATCTGCGTTTTCATGATGCCGGTCATCGCGCCATGCCGTTCGGGCGAACACCAGACCATGCCCTCGGACCAGGTGACAAGATCGCGCAGCTCTTTCACCTTAGGGTGATCAGCCTCGGTATCATCCGGCAGGGGAAGACCCGAGGGGCTGAAGGTGCGCGTTTCCGCCCCCAGTCGTGTCAGGATACGGGCGGCTTCCTCGGTCATCAGTCGGCTGAACGAGCGCTCTCGCAGCGATCCGTAAAGCAGCGCGATACGCGGGGCATGCGCTGCCCGCGCAGGTGCCAACAGGCGATCCGTGTCGATGGCTTGGAAATGGGTTTCTTCAAGGTTCGGTGTATCAGCCAAGGCGGCGTCCTTCCGTGTCAATCAGCAGCGTGCCGTCTTCCTTCGACAGCGGACCGGGTGGCAACCGGTCGAGAAGATCCAGCACGTTCTCACTCGGGCGGCACAAACGCACGCCCTTGGGCGCGCATACAATAGGACGGTTGACCAGAACAGGGTGCTCCAGCATGGCCGCGATCAACGTCTCGTCGTCCACCGAGGTATCGAGCAGTCCAGGTTCCTCTGCCGGGGATTTTGTCGTCCGCAGGGCGGTGCGGGGCGTCAATCCAGCCGCGGCGAACAGCGCCAGAAGCTGCGGGCGGGTCCAGCCTGTTTTAAGGTATTCGATCATCACAGGCATCTCGCCTGACGCCTTGATGATCGCCAGCACATTGCGCGAGGTGCCGCAGTCAGGGTTGTGGTGGATGACAATACTCACGAGGCACCTCCTTCTTTCGGAAACCAGTGCTGCGTCCGGTTGGCGAAGGCGACGAGCGACAGCATCACCGGCACTTCTACAAGGACCCCGACGACGGTTGCCAAGGCGGCCCCCGACCCCAGTCCGAACAGGCTGATCGCGACAGCGACGGCCAGCTCAAAGAAGTTGGACGTGCCTATCATCGCGCAGGGCGCGGCTACGTTGAAGGGGATGCGCCATGCCCGCGCTGCAAGATAGGCCACAAAGAAGATCCCGTAAGACTGGATCAGCAGCGGCACGGCGATCAGCACGATGACGAGCGGGCGGTTCAGAATGACCTCGCCCTGAAACCCGAACAGCAGCACCACTGTCACCAGCAGCCCGAGGATCGAGAAAGGTTGCACACGGGATTTGAAGGCATCGACCGCCGCCTCTCCGCCTTTCGCAACCAGATTGCGGCGCGTCAGATACCCGGCCAGCAAAGGCAGCAGGACGTAGAGGCCCACTGACAGCAGCAGCGTGTCCCACGGCACGACGATGTCCGTGACGCCGAGCAGAAAGGCCACGATAGGCGCAAAGGCGAAGACCATGATCACGTCGTTCACGCTGACCTGCACCAGCGTATAGGTCGCATCGCCCCGTGTGAGGTTTGACCAGACGAAGACCATCGCGGTGCAGGGCGCGGCCCCCAGCAGGATAACACCTGCGAGGTAAGCCTGCGCGTCGTCCGGCGGGATCAGGCCCGCGAAGACATATTCGAAGAACAACACACCAAGGGCGGCCATCGTGAAGGGTTTGATCAGCCAGTTGACCACCAAAGTCACGGCCAGCCCCTTGGGCTTGTCCCCGACCTGGCGTAAGGCGCCAAAATCCACACCGACCATCATCGGATAGACCATCGCCCAGATCAGGACCGCCACCGGCAGATTGACCGAGGCGACCTCCAGCGCGGCCAGAATAGAAAAGAGCTCCGGAAAGATGTTACCCAGCAGCAGCCCGCCGCCTATGGCAAGTGCCACCCAGACGGACAGCCAGCGTTCAAAGGTTCCCAGCCCCGCCGCAGCGGGAAGCGATGTATCGGTCATGTCGGGCAGTCTCCATTCTAAGCGTTTCGCGCCTTAGCAGTCACAAGCGAGCGCGTTGATGACAGGCTGGCAAAGGTCAGGGCGTCCGCCGCAGCAATCTTCTATGAGGAAGGCTAAAAGACCGCGCGTCCCGTCCATGTCGGCGAAATAGCGGATACTGCGGCCTTCCCGCTTGTTCCGGATCAGACCGGCGCGGGCCAGAATGCTCAGGTTGGCCGACATCGTGTTCTGACGAACCCCGAGGGTGTCGCTAATATCACCCGCCGACATGCCGACCTCTCCGGCCTTGATGAGCAGGCGAAATACCTCGAGCCGCGTGGACTGGCTGAGAGCGGCGAATGCGTCGAGAGCGTGATCTTTATCCATATATCTGGAACTATTGATATTAATCGTGGTGGTCAAGCATTTTCTGGAAATGCGGGGCGTATTAAACTGTGCCCTTTTTTGGCAGAGGCTAAAAACATCTGGATTTAGCGACCAAAGACCCTATTCAAACCTGAGCGGTTGTCGAAGGATTATGGGTCTTCCTGTGATAGTGGACACTCGCACAAACCGCAGCAACCGGTAAAAGTGGGTTCTGACCTGCCATTAGCGGCATCCAGCACTAAGGTCTGCTCAGCGGAACAAACGGACCTTCGTGGTAAGTGGACCAATGTTCGGTTCAACGAGCCGTTCCAAAAAGGGTTGCCCTTTTTCGAGTTGACCTCACTCGAGAAGGCATAGTGGCTTGGAGGCATGCTAACCAGAGCGCTGCAGTCTGGTGTGCGAGACACGTGGCTATTGCAAGTCTCGTCGAACAGATTTTCAGTGCAAAATTTCTATGCTAAATGATTGAGAAGCCGCCATGTGTGTGGATCGTTGAGTAGCGCAGAGCCTTGCGCATGCGTTTGGAAAATAGATCGTCTATGATGAAGCAGCACGACTTTCAAAATGATATCGATGCGATTGCGCGCAGCAAAGCCGTCCCTACTTTGCTTGAGACGGTTCAGCTGGCGACCGGAATGGGGTTTACAGCCATCGCTCGGGTCACGACATCGCGTTGGGTGACTTGCCGGGCAGTAGATAATATATCTTTCGGGCTCACACCGGGCGATGAACTGGACGTGGAAAGCACGCTCTGCCACGAGGTCAGGCAATATGACCGCGAGATTGTCATCGACGACGTTCACGATGATCCGAACTACGTCAACCACCACTGCCCTGCCCGATACGGATTCCGAAGCTATATATCGGTCCCGATACGCCGCGCTGATGGGTCGTTTTTCGGCACACTTTGCGCCATCGATCCAGAGCCTCACAAATTGAATGACGACCGCATACTTTCGATGTTTCGGCTCTTTGCAAAGTTGGTCGGCGAAAGCCTCGATGCTGATGAAGCGCTCTCGCAGAGCCAAACTGAACTGACACACGAACGCGAGCTTGCTGGCGTGCAGGAACAGTTCATAGCCATTTTGGCACATGATCTGCGTAACCCGGTCAATGCGCTGACATCTGGTTTGCGATTGATCGAGCAAGGCAACATCGATGACCGCGGTAAGGACCTTGTCGGCTTGATGCGGGCATCGGTAAAGCGCATGGGCTTGCTGATCGAGAACCTACTGGATCAGGCTCGCAATCGAAGTGGTGCCGGGATCGTCATTGAGCGTGTTCGGACCGATGATCTTGGCGCATCTCTGGACCAGATCATAGCTGAACTCCAGGCTGTCGCGCCTAACCAACCAATCGAGGTTGACGTCAACCTGCCTGTCCCGGTTCATTGCGACCCGCCGCGCGTGTCACAACTCTTTTCGAACCTACTCGCAAATGCGATAACTCATGGTGCGCAAGGGTTGCCTATCAAGGTCAAAGCCCGTGCCACTAAGGATAGTTTCACGCTCTCCGTCGCTAACGGGGGTGATAAGATCACCGACGACAAGATGTCGACCCTTTTCATGCCGTTCGAGCGCGGTGATGATCGTCCAAGCCGCGAGGGGCTGGGCCTGGGGCTTTTCATCGCCTCCGAGATCGCAAAGGGGCACGATGGCACATTGAAGGCCCAATCCGACCACGTGGAAACGGTATTCACTTTCAAGATGCCGAACACTTAGGCGCATCTAACTGTGAATGTTCCACAAACCCTCCTCGGCATACCCGCATAAAGCCCTGTTATCTGCTGCCAAAAACTTCGTTCATAACCGAATTGGCTATCGATAGACTTTGCCTTCACCTTAATGACAGAAATTAACTGCGCCGCAGGCATTCGGTAAAGAGGGCTCATTTCGGAAGTTTGCCGCACCACGCCCCGTGGTTCGCACTGCGGACAAGGACGAAACCGCTCTCGCGGTATTGGTGCTTGTGGTGGGTGTTGCGTGCTGATGTGAACTGCATGGATTTTGCGAACTGACCAACCTGTCGGACGATTGAGGCCTTCTCAATCTGACGACAGGAGGTTTCAATGTCAGAGCAACATATCCCACCGCTGCGCCGCCGTTTTATTGAAGATATGCGGATCAAGGGGCTGCAGCCAAAAACCCAGACGATGTATTTGCGGGCGATGCGCGATTTTACAGGGTTTCTGGGGCATTCGCCGGATAGCGCGACACCCGAGGAATTGCGCGCGTTCCAGCTGGACATGAAGGAGAAGGGCGTCGGCGCACCGACCTTCAACAACCGGCTGACGGTTCTGAGTTTCTTCTACGCGACCACCTGCCCGCGTCCGGAGATGAAGCGGCACATGCGGTATCAGAGGGCGGCGAAGAAGATCCCGGTTGTGCTCAGCGCCGAGGAGGTCACCCGCATTCTCGAAGCGGCACCTGGACCGGGGCTGAGATACCGGGCTGCCTTCAGCGTGGCCTACGGTGGCGGGCTCCGAGCGAGCGAGGTCACACATCTCAAGATCGGCGACATCGACAGCGACCGGATGCTGATCCGCATCGACCAAGGCAAGGGCCGCAAGGATCGCCACGTGATGCTGTCGCCGAGCCTGCTTGTGCTGCTGCGCGATTATTACCGCGAAGCACGGCCAGCGGGCTGGTTGTTCCCGGGCCGCAACCGGGTCGACCCGATCTCGACGCGGCAGTTCAACCGGGCCTTCGGAGTGGCCTGTGATTTTGCAGAGATCAAGAAGCGGGTCTCGCCCCATACGCTGCGACACAGCTTTGCCACGCATCTGCTGGAGGGAGGGACGGATATCAGGGTGATCCAGGTGCTGCTGGGCCATGCCAAGCTGGAGACCACAACGATTTATACCAAGGTGGCGATCAAGACGATCCGGGATGTGACCAGCCCGCTCGACCTGCTGGTGCGACGGGAGGCCGGTGCCGGATAGACCCCGGATCCGATGCCTCGTCCCAGACTGGAGGTCGCGGATATCTTCCGCGATCATGGGCCGGCCTATCGCCGCGAACATGCCGGACACCTGAACCTTCCACAGTTGAAGGTCATGTCCGCGATTGAGAACTGCCGCACCGCCGCTCTCGGCGGGCATGTCGCTGCCTGCACAGAGTGCGATCACCAGCACATTGCATACAACTCCTGCCGCAATCGGCACTGCCCGAAGTGTCAGGGAGCAACCGCAAAAGACTGGATGCAGGCGCGCATCGAAGACCTTCTGCCGGTTGAATACTTCCATGTGGTGTTCACGCTGCCGGCCCAGATTGCGGACATTGCCTTCCAGAACAAGGCGGAGGTCTATGGTCTGTTGTTCAAGGCATCCGCGCAGACTCTGCTGACCATTGCGGCCGATCCAAAACACCTTGGTGCGCGGATCGGTATGACCTCGGTCTTGCATACCTGGGGCTCGGCGATGACGCACCACCCGCATGTGCATGTCATTGTGCCGGGTGGCGGGCTGTCGCCGGACGGGTCCCGCTGGGTCGCCTGTCGCCCGGGGTTCTTCCTGCCGGTGAAGGTCCTGTCGCAGCTGTTCCGGCGTTTGTTCCTCGAAGGGCTGATCAGACTGCACCAAACGGGCAAGCTGGCCTTCTTCGGGGAACTGGCCGGACTGGCCGATCCCGATGCCTTCGCCTCCCATCTCGCGCCGCTGCGCAAAGCCAGCTGGGTTGTTTATGCCAAGCCACCCTTCGGCGGGCCAGAGGCGGTGCTGGCCTATCTGAGCCGATACACCCACCGGGTCGCGATCTCGAACCACCGCCTCGTCAGCGCGGATGCCGAGACCGTCGCGTTCCGATGGAAAGACTACCGCATCAAGCGCGGCGACCGGATGAAGGTCATGCGCCTGCCCACGGGCGAGTTCATCCGGCGGTTCCTGATCCATGTCCTGCCATCTGGCTTCCATCGCATCCGCCACACAGGGTTCCTGGCCAATGGAATCCGTCGTGACCGGATCGCGGAGATCAGGCGTTTGCTCAATACAGAACCAAAACCCGGCCAAACGCCAGTCGAGGGGGAAAGTGACAACCCCGCAGGTCTTGATGCCCATCAGCCTTGCCCAAAGTGCGACGGCGCCATGATCGTCATCGAGACCTTCACACGGGGCCAAACACCCAGATCCCGCGCACCGCCACGGGAGAACGCCGCATGATACGACGCAAAAACCCGGCGCTTTCCTGTGCAAACACCGGACCAGTCAGTGCGGCCACCTCACCAGACCCCGCGTTGCACCAGGCCAGTAGCGGCAGGACGGAGCACTGGTCGGCCGTGTCCTGTTGGGAAAACCGACTTATCTGCGCGGCCTGTCATCACAATGTGGTTCGCTCTGCTCCTCAGGCGATGCAGCCGTAACGCTCAATCCCCATAGCTCCGAGATCCGCCCGCGCTTTCCTCCTTGTCAGATTTGTCGCCGCTGCAGCTCACGCTGACAGCAGCCACAAACCTTAGACGTAGCGGCCGTCCAGTATTCTCTACTGCATCGACAAAAACGGGAATTTGGGATATCGCCGCACTATGAGGAGTTATATCGTAGACACAGCCGGGACAGTTTTATTCTTCACTGCGATCGCAGCTCTTAGCGAACTTCTTATCGCTGGTATGGACCCCATACAGGTTTTGACCGCGCGGATGATTATGATACCGGTCATGATGATTACGGCGCGGCCCTTTGGACTTTGGCGGGATTGGTTTTTTCTGAAGTTTCGACCGCTACGTAGGATGTCCAATGTCTTCTGTGACATCATCGCTTTCACCACATTTCAAGTGCCAGTCTATATGGCGACCCTTGTGGTGGCAGGCGCGTCCATTTCTGAGATCGGCGCGGCCGTCAGTTCATCTATCGTATTTATGATCCTCCTTAGCCGACCTTTTGGAATTTATCTCGATACCCTGAGAAACCTGGCTGGAACTTCCGTAAAGTAGGGCTCGGACTCGACCTTCGCTGCGGTTTCGGTCATGGGCAGCAATGCGGACGAAGCTGCCGTTCGCCGCGTTTGCAAAATCGGATGGTCAAATTGAAATACTTCGGTTTAGCGGGCGGAAAACCGTCTTTCGCTACACTGTGCGGAAACGTCAGCAGTGCGCATCTACCGTCCTCCGCTGCAAGCGCTCGATGCACGCTTCGGTGGTGAAGGACCTTAAGATGACTGCCCGTTAGCAGCTATGCGCTGCATTGTGCGCCTTTTTCGGCGTTGATCGAATCCTGCGCTTCATAAGCTAAAGATCTGATACGCGCTGGAGGAGTGCTCCAGCGCGTACTCGTCGGTCGACGTCAGGCGAAATCGACCTGTTCTAACATTGGCAGTTCCAGCACGCGACCTGAGCCCGTGCGCGCGATCGCGTTTGCCAGCGCAGGCCCCGATGGCGGCGTGCCAGGCTCGCCAACGCCGGTCGGCGGTTCCATGGACGGCATAACCGAGACCTCGATCGCGCCGATGTCGGATATCCGCAGCGGCTCGTAGTCCGGAAAGTTGAATTGGTCCACCACGCCCTCGGTTAAAGTGATGTGGTCACGCATGACATGGCCGATACCATAGCCGATGCCTCCTTCGATCTGGGCGCGGATCACGTCAGGGTTCACCGGTACGCCACAATCGACCGCGGCCCAGACCTTCTCAATCTTGATTGCATCTTCGCCGCCGCCGGACACGTCCACGACTTCTGCAACGAAGGAGCCGAAAGAGTGATGTACTGCCAGACCACGGGCGCGACCTTCGACAGCGGTTGCGTTCCAGTCGCTGAGTTCGGCCACATGCTTCAGAACGCCCGCCATTCGCGTCTGTGCGGGGGTGTCACCGGGCAGCATCGTAAGGCGCAGGGCCAGCGGGTCGGCGCCGATTTCCTGCGCCACCATGTCGATCATGCTTTCCATGACATAGGCCGTGTGGCTGTGCCCAACGGACCGCCACCATAAAACGCTTGTTGCCTTGGCATGATCGGTCAAGCCCACAGCCATGCCCGGCACGGCGTACGGTGTGTCCGCTATTCCTTCCACAGAGGAGTGGTCGACACCGTCAATCACAGCCATCTGTTCCAGCGACGTACCTTTCATGATCGATTGGCCCGCAATGCGGTGATCCCATCCGATGATGGCACCGTCATCGTCCAGGCCGACCCGCACGCGGTGCGCAAATGCCGGACGGTAATAGCCACCTGTCACGTCGTCTTCGCGGGTCCAGACCAATTTGACCGGGCGCGTTCTGTCGGTCATCGCAAAAGCCATCGCACATTCGAGATTATAGTCCATCGTGGGGTTGGCGCGACGCCCGAATGATCCACCGGCGAGCACAGTATTGACCGCCACCTTTTCCATCGGCAATTCCAAAACCTGGCTTAGCGTCATGTGGCCGAATGTCGGGAATTGCGCGCCGTCATGTAACACAACGCCGCCATCGACTGTCGGCTCGATGGTGCAGGTCAGTGGTTCCATCGGGGCGTGCGCCAACAGCGGGAAATAAAAGGTTTTATCGATCACCTTTGCGGCACCATCAACGGCCGCCGCAGTGGCCGATTGATCCCCCCAATTCTGATAGGTGCTGGGCCCATTCACACCTGCGATAAGCTCCGCCCTGATTTCGTCAGAGGAGCGCATTTCAGCGACTGTATTGTCCCACTCTACGCTGATTGCGTTGCGCGCGCTGATAGCCGCCCAAGTCGTATCGGCATAGACTGCGACGCCGGATGCATCAGGCAAGGCTTTTGCCATCACAAACCCGGTCATACCTTCTGCGCCACTTGCGTCAAAGCTGGCAACCTTGGCCCCCATACGCGGGGCACGGGCAATGACAACGATCAGCTGGTTATCCAACTGCATGTCCATGGCAAAGACACCGGTGCCGTTGATCTTGACGGACGTGTCCTTGCGCTTGACTGCGCCCTCCTTGCCGATCAGACGCCATTCATCTGGCGTGCGCAGGCGCGGTTCGGATGGCACATCCATCTGCGCCGCCGCAACGACATACTCAGATAAAGGCGCAGCATTGCTACCGCCGATGATCTCGCCGTCGACGATATCAATAGACGACGGATCGACGGCCCACTCTTGAGCCGCAGCCTTAATCAGCATCTCACGCGCAGCCGCTCCAGCCTTGCGATATTGCGTGTAGCTATTTGCCATTGCGGTTGAACCGCCTGTCCCTTGGAACGTGCCAAACAGCGTGTTGGCATAGACCTGCGGGTTGGAGGGCGCAAAATCGTAATCAATCTGGTCCATCGTTACCCCAAGTTCTTCGGCGATCAGGGTGGTCAGACCGGTGGACGGGCCCTGGCCCATCTCAAAGTGTTTGATGATCGCCGTCACACGGCCATCCGCTCGGATCCGCACAAAGGGATTGAGGTCCGTGATATCCGCGCCGGCTGCCAAAGCACCATCAGCGCGCGCGCCAATATACAGGGTTGCTATTGCAGCACCTGCACCTGTGAGGAACCCACGCCGAGACGTATTCATGGTCATCAGTTCAAGCCTCCAGAATTTCTGCGGCGCGTTGAACGCCTGCACGGATACGTTGATACGTGGCACATCGGCAGGCGTTGCCGTACATATACGCGTCGATTTCCTCGGCCGTGGGTTTGGCATTCTCTTTCAGGAGCCCAACGGCTGACATGATCTGACCAGATTGGCAGTAGCCGCATTGTACAACATCCAGCTCCGTCCACGCTTGCTGGACAGCCGCGCCCACACGGTCTGAACCCATCGCTTCGATGGTGCGGATTTTGCTGCCCTCTACATCTTCGATATAAGTCTGGCAGGAGCGTACGGGTTGGCCATCAATATGCACGGTGCAAGCGCCACAGGACGCCACACCGCATCCAAATTTCGTACCGGTCATCTTCAATTCATCGCGGATCACCCAAAGAAGAGGGGTTCCGTCTTCGGCATCAACAGGTGTGGACCTGCCGTTGATGTTGATTTCACGTGTCATTTGAGCACTCCGTTTGCTGGCCTGATGTGATCAGCTTTCAAGAATCAAAATAGCTTGATCGTGGTCGTGTCCCAATCGCCGATCGCGCCAAATTTGCGTCCAATCACGCCAGACTTTTATTTGTATGAAGTAGATTGCTGAGCCCTGAAAAGGCTTAACGGTTTGGACGGCTTTTTCTGGCCGCAGGGTGATGCGGCCAGAAAAGCGCTCGGATCAGATCTGTCCGTCAGCAATCAATTGGCGCACCATCTCAGCGACGCCGTCGCGCGGGTCTCTGTAAGAAACGCCAAGGTCTTTGATTGATCGGGTATTGTCGGCCTTCCATTCTGGACCGTCATAGGATTTGGACGCGGGCAACGCCAAGTCGGGCAGTTCGGCGCGGATGCTGTCCGCGAGATCGAAGAGCGTCAGCGCCTTGGCAAAAGTGATATGGCGGCCCGAAGCATCTGAGACATACCCACCACGCAGGTGCGCATCTGCCACGTCGCGGACATCAACCATACCGATCTGGAATTCGGGTGCGCCGTCCTTGAACGTTCCGTCAGCCAGCATCCGCACATAGTCAAACGATGCCGAAGTCTGGCGTGCGGCCGTACCCGGCCCCACAACCAATGCGGGGTTGATCACTACCAAATCCCACTGGCTCTGGCCCTCGGCAATTTTCCACGCAGCCTTTTCGGCCAGTGTCTTGGACAGCGAATAGGGGTTGTCCTCAAGTGTGGATGTCTCGTTCCAGACCTCTGCGGTAAGAATGCCGCCCGGTGCATTGAGAACATCGTTGATGTCGGAGAAAATCGCAGCGCAGGATGATGTCAGCACAACCCGTTTGACGCTCTTTGCCCGCGTGGCCGCATTCAGCACGTTTTGTGTGCCTTTGACGGCTGGGTCGACCAGATCACGCTGGGGGTCATCGTATTTCACGATAAAAGGCGATGCCGTGTGGAACACGATACCGACCCCCTGCATGGCCGTGTCAAAGCTGTCTTCCTCCAATAGGTCCGCCTTGAAATAAGTAATCGTGCCAGTTGTCTCCTCGGCCATCTTGTCCAGATGGGCGCGTTTTTCGATATTGTCGGGGTCGCGCACTGCGGCGTGGACGGGAACGCCGGCCTCCAGCAATTGTTTGATGAGCCAGCCTGCGACATAACCGGTGGCCCCCGTCACGAGGACCGGCGTGGTTGCATCAATGTTCGGTTTTGTCATTTGATTTCCTTTCGAGATAGTTCGCGCCCCGCCAAGGTCTGGCCGGGCGCCGCAATTCATTTCAGAGTTTGGTTTTTTGTCGGCATTGCATGCTCTTGGCCGTCAAACCGGCCTACAGCCCAAGCTGTGCTTTCAACCCGCCGATGAATGTTTCGTCGTCGAGAGCCTTGCGATTGGTCAGCAATTCCTCCGCATCGGCTCCGGCGCGATACCGCAGCGTGTCGGTGCCGTCGGTGACCGATTTCCAAATCACATCGGCGACAACCTCGGGCTCGGACGCCTGCACATCCTGCCCCCAGGCGCCGAACAGGGCCTGCACCACAGGCTGGTATTCGGTCATGGTTTCGTCGTTCACAAAGTCAAATGACCGCCCGCCAAAATCCGTCGCAATCATACCCGGCTCAACAATCTTGACCTTGATGCCTGCCGCCGCGAGTTCAAAATGCAGCGCCTCAGAGATGCCTTCCACTGCGAATTTTGTGCCGTGGTACAAGGCGCCGAGCGGGAACGTCATCTGCCCACCGATGGATGAGATATTAACAATAGTTCCCGATGTGTTGCCCCGCATATGAGGCAGTACGGCTTTGGTCACCTCCAGCAGACCGATGACATTTGTGTCGAACTGCCGGCGAATTTTATCCATCGGGAAGGCTTCAAGCGGGCCATAAGCACCGTAGCCGGCATTGTTCAGCAGCGCATCGATCTGACCGAACTTTTCGAGACCCGCGGCAACAGCAGCAGATATGGAAGCACTATCCAAAACGTCCAGCGCGGTGACCAAAACGTTGTCCAAGGCTGCAAGATCTTCGCCATCCTCAGGTTTGCGCATTGTCGCAATGACGTTCCAGCCATTGTTTTGGAACAGTTTCGCAGTGACTTTGCCAATGCCCGAGGACGCGCCCGTAATAAGGATAGTTTGTGCCATTATGGCCTCCGATCAATGTGAATTCGATGATCGGTAGGTAGGGCGGTCGCGACGTTGTTGTTATGGCGGATCACGCCACCAACATAACGGATCGCGCCAATCAGGGGTTTTCGGATGCGCGGGCTTGAGCCGGCGTCATCCCAGTCCATTCATGAAACGCCCTGTAGAATGAATTTGGATCCCGATACGCCAAGAGGTAACTGGTTTCTTCGGCGCTCAGCTTTTGGTCGCGCAGGTAAGTCATGGCAAGTGAGACACGGGTGCTGTCGAGAACCGCTTGAAAACTTGTCCCCTCCATTTGCAACTTACGTTGCAAGCTGCGTTTGCTCATGTTCAGTTTCTGGCTCACATCGTCAGCAGAGACCTGCCCGGATGCCAAAAGCTCTGCCAGTACGCGCTGGACCCGCTTGCTTAGCGCGGTGTCATCAGAAAGCGCGGAAACCTTTGCCAACAGATCTCTCTCGATAAGCTGATAGAAGTCCGTATCGGCTGAAATCAACGGCCGTTTCGCATCTTCAATCGTGAAAGAAAGCGTAGCATGGCTTCCCTCGGTGATCGGCGTGCCGACAAAATCCTGAAAAGCCGTGGTCACGTAGGTCATGTCTGGCAGCATCACATTGTGCGGCACAATGTGATGGGCCGTGAATGACCGCGCGAAGTCGAGGAAAAAAATAATCTCCGTTGCGGACATCATGGCGGGCATCTTATGTCCATCAGTCGCGGTCATCTGCATCGTCAGATGGTGGTCCGTCTGATCGATCCGAAGGTTGACTGGCGCCACAAGAGGCTTGAACACAGCCAGCCGATTTAGCCCGATTGCAATGTCAGGGCTGGAAGAAAAGGCCAGCAGAGCTGGCTGAAACGGGCCGCGAGACGCACCACGACCGAGAGTAAGCGGTAGGTTCGCATCAGAGCTTTCCTGAGCGACCGCCTCCCAAATGGCGAAGAATACTGCCGGTTCGACACCTTTCGCTTCGTTCTCTAAAATATCAGGCGCTATGCCTACCCGTGCCAGAACACGTGCAGCGGAAATCCCCGTTGCACTACACGTCTGTCTGAGCCCCGCGGCGATCCTGAACAAGCGCGCATTAGTCATACAAAATGCCTCCATCTGGGTGGAACGATATGGCATCTACGTCATCGGTCGCCATAAATGTGATCGCACGTGGCGCGATTAGTTATACCATAGGCGCGTTATGTAGGTTTCCTAAGGCTCGTCCGTAGTGCATCTCAACTAATGGGTATCCGCGCAGGTCCATTGGTATCTTATCCTACACAACAGCTGTCACCTGGTGGAGAAAATGCACCAGAAAAAGTGTAAATTCGCTTTCATTAAATAAATGAATCTGTACTGCGAGCATTGTCAAAAAATTGGCTACTTTGATTTGAAAGCGGCCCCCGCGCGCTTGTCATGACTGTCCACAGATGACCGATTTTGCCAGAGGTGATTTTCTGCAGGAGCAACATGCTGCAAATGCACCCATGGGAACTAAGGGCTCCAAGCCGACCTTGGCTGCGCAGCGTGTGAACGTCCGGTCTGGGCCTTCTCCGTCCTCGACCAAGCCCCGTGATAGGTCGAGGCTGCACCACACACGTGCCCGGTGACTTCCTGCGCTTGGATTCACTCGAGACCACCTTCGACAACGGTGGTCAAATCCCACTTTTCAATCTATGGTCGCCAATATCTCAGCCAAAGGGTCTCAATGTGCCGAGCTCAGTTATTGAAGAAGATCTGACGATTGAAGGCAACATCAGATCAAGTGAGGGAAGCGTCGATATCAACGGTCGAGTGGTTGGGAATGTCAGCGCTGAGATTATTGCCGTTCAGCTGAGCGGTTCGGTTGACGGGGCAATGTCGGCAACGAAGATCGCGGTTGAAGGCAGCCACACCGGTAGTTTGAAGTGCGACGATCTAAAGCTTGCATCGACCTCACAGGTTCAGGCTGATGTTGTGGCCAAGGTGATGGCAACGGAAAGTGGCGCCAAAGTTAAGGGCAAGATCGACATTACCGGGCGGCAATAGGACAATTCCAGTATCGCTACGCAGTAGCGTCACATTTGGGCTTTTACAGCTCCATCATTCCAAATGCGGCGCGATGCGCAAGTGGCCGCTTCGGTGACGCTGCGATGCAGCTTCCGGTCGAACGACGGCAGTGCGGCGTTTGTGACCGCGGCAGTCAAGGGCTCGATCAAGTCGCAGAGGTCACGGTCGACATCGACGCCCGCCGGGTGACAATTGAAACGACCGCAAGCGATGAGGCGCTGCGCGAAGCGGTTCGAGAGGCGGGCTATACCCCGGCCTAAGAATATAGATGATTGCGGCGCGCGGGATGCCCGCGCGCCTTTGATACCTGAAAGGTGAGCGGTGCTTCAGCCTTCGGCGCGGCAACCCAGGAAACCGCGGTAAGCGACTGTCAGACCGCGATCGAGATGGAACTTCATCTCCGCCTCCGAACGGCGGAAGTTACTTTCGGTATCGCTCCAGTCCGCGCCCGCGATCGGGGCCACCGACACCTCGATGCCCTCCGCCGTATAGCGTGCGCCGTCGGCAAGGGCTGCTTCGTCGACCGGTGCTTCAGTTGTCAGTTTCACCAACGTCCCAGACATTTTAATGCCGCCCGTTTCTTGGGCCATGATGAGGGTCGGTTCCCCCTCGTTGGTGCGGCGGAACTCACAGACCGCGGGCCCTCCCAGAAGGCCCTCAACATCTTCGGGCTTGAGCCCCGCGGGATCGATGCCGGCCAGCTCGGCGGAAGCCATCGCTTCTTCGACCGTCCCGACTTTCGCTGGTTCATCAGGGTTGCCCAATTCCGGGTCCGTTGCATCCCCGTTCTCTTCGATGTCAGCGATCAGGCTGCGCATCTCGGCGATCTCTTTGCGCTGCGCCGCGATGATGCCCTCGGCCATCTTCTTCACCCGCGGGTCCGACAGTTCGGCGCGTTCCGAGGTCATGATGGCAATGGAATGGTGCGGGATCATCGCGCGCATGTAGCTCGTGTCGCCCACGGTAACTTGGCTGCGCACCAGCCACAGCGTCCCGGCGAAGACGGCGATGGACCCCACGTAGATCGCGATATTGATGGCCTTGTTGTCATACATCGAAAGCATGAAGCTCAGCATGATTACGGCCATGACCGCCCCCATCAGGAGCGCCATATAGGTTCGGGTTTCGCTGAAGAATACATGCTCAAAGGCATAGGTATTCAGATACATCAGGCCGAACATTACTATCGTGGAGGTCGCGATCATTGCAGCGAAACGCCAGTAGGACATGGGATGGTTTCCTATAACAAGGTTGGCGCGAGAGGCTCCTTCGCGCTGTGGTATTCAGGGATTTTAATTCGTAGCACCGTCGGTGTCCAAAATATGCCATTCGGTCGTTGAACCAGCATGTGACCCGGGCAGCGCCGATACTCTCCTATGGTATGATAACTGGTCACTGTTGGCATAGTTCCTTTGCGTGGAGGCGCGAGACGCGGGAGCGAGGCAGAACAAGGAAGCTATTGTGAGACATTTGGCGCGTTTGGAAGGGCAGCTCCGGGGCGGAACGCGCATGGTGGACGAAGACCGCTATTGCTTTGATGTCTTGGTGCAAACCGCTGCGGGCCGACGAGCGCTTGGTGGTAGAGGATCACGCCAACCACTGTATGGAAGAAGCGTTCCTATCTGGCGACGGCGAAGAATAGCGTTAAGCGTTTCGCGAGCGGGACGCTCGGCTGGAAATGGCCCGCCCTTGTTCCATGCCGGGTGGTAGGCACGGATAGCTGGAAGATTGGCAGCGCACATGGCGTTTTACGCCGTTCCGCCACACATGCCAGCGCTGCGCCGAACTTGTCTCGACGCTACATCGTGCCGCGCCGCGTTGCCGCAGGGCTGCTTGACGCCCGAAGCCGTGCTTGACTTAGCATGAGCAAGGGCTTTGTTGTCGAACATGACTGACCTTTCCGCTCAATCACTGGATGACCTCACCCTCGACGAGGCCGCCCGACCGAAAGCGCCGCCAGTGCCGGAGGCAACGGATGGACACCGCCGTCAAGGGCGGCAACTGGCTGCGATCCACCGTCACTACCTGATGGAAATCGCTCAGATCGGTGCGGTCCTGTCCCGGATAGAAGCTGGTGAGTGCCCTCCCGATAACCTCAAGCGGATCGTTCTATCGCTTGATATGGCCGAAAACTTTCGCGCATTCGGATCTCTCTGCGGGCGCGAATGCCAAATTCTCAAGTTTCACCACGACATCGAAAGTGCCGACATGTTCCCGCGGATCGAGGCAGCGGGCGGCGGCAAGTTCCGCGAGGTCGTGGCCAAGCTGAAGGCAGAACACGAGGTCGTCCACGAGCTGATCATCCGCCTCGGTGGGGCTGCGGATGCTCTGGCGAAAGATCCGCAGGACGAAAATTTCGTTCAGGCCGCCATAACATTCAGAAAGTTGGAAGAGGTCATACGCTCTCACTTTGGCTACGAGGAAACTGAATTGGCGGAAGCCATTGGATACTACCTCGGCTCCATCTGAAGGCTTCAGATAGATTTCCCCGCATTTTCATCTAAAAATTCCGTTTGTCGCCCGAAACGGACAAACAATCACCAAACTGGACAGCCTCTTAGTCCCACATAGGCGACGTCTGCCTGCCCAGAATGCTGCGGTCTGCGTCAATGGCAGCTTCGGGAAAGCTGCGATGCGGCGTCCGCTCTCATGGTCACGGTCGGTTTTGGGCCGCTCACATCACCCAGGCAGGGAGGTGCGGGAAGCAGTCGTTCGCTACGGTCTGGGCCAAAGTCCGCTATGCGGACCTTCCCGCCGTTCGCCGCAAGTGCTCCATCGTCGCTGCAGCAGCGAAGGCGACCTGAAAGATGGGCGGAGAGCTGACCTTTGCTGCAAGTGCGATACGGCGACGTCGGTGATCTAATAGCGGACATTCCTGGATTGCCGTCGCCGGTCTCATTGCGGCCTTCGCGATTCGAGTGATCAATGTCCGGCGCGGCGGAGCTGGCGCCCCCCCCGCGCGCCAGGGGGCCTGATCCGGATGGCCGACCGAGGCCCTCAGCCCAGGGAACATTCCGGCCCGACAGGCACGATGCCGGTGGGGTTCAGCGCCTTGATCGAGTAGTAGCCGCGCTTGATGTGGTCAATGCTGACCGTATCGCGCACCCCGGGGATAGCGAGGATACGGGCCTGGTAGCGGCTTAGGGCAGGGTAGTCCGCGATGCGGCGCAGGTTACACTTGAAGAGGCCGTGATAAGCCACGTCGAAGCGCACCAGCGTCACGAAGAGTCGCACATCGGCCTCGGTGAAGCGACCTCCCAAAAGGAACCCGCGACCGTCGCCGAGGCGCTCCTCGAGTTCATCGAGCATTGCGAAAACCTCGCAGAATGCTTCCTCGTAGGCGACCTGCGTGGTGGCGAAGCCCGCGCGGTAAACGCCATTGTTCAAGCTCGGATAGATGCGGTCGTTGAGCGCCTCGATGTCCTCGCGGAGGTCCGCCGGATAGAGATCGATGCTATGGTCGGCCAGATCTCCGAAACCGGAGTTCAGCATCCGCAGAATGTCGGCGGACTCGTTGTTCACGATGGTCCCGCGCTTCTTGTCCCAGAGCACCGGCACCGTGGCCCGGCCCGAGATCGTCGGGTCGGCCCGGGTGTAGATTTCGTGCATGTAGGACGCGCCCTCGGCCTCGGTCGGATCGCCGAAGTGCCAGCCCTGGTCGGAGAGATCCGGTTCGACGACCGAGACCGAGATCACGTCCTCCAACCCCTTCAGCTTTCGGGCGATCAGCGTCCGCGACGCCCAGGGGCAGATCAGCGCGACATAGAGGTGGTAGCGGCCCGCCTCGGCCTTGAAGCCGCCCTCGCCGGTCGGCCCGGCGCTCCCGTCAGGCGTCACCCAGTGGCGGAAGCTGGAGGTCTGGCGGACGAAGGCACCCTTGTCGTCCTTGGCCTGGACCGGCTGCCAGTCGGCAACCCATTTCCCGTCTCGAAGCATGATCGTCTCCTTAATTCTTGAGCGTGATTGCGGTGCCCCAGGGATCGCGAACGGTCAGGCCGTTGGCATTCTTGATGCTTTCAAGCCCGGCGCTTTCAACCCGGCCAGCGATGGAGGCAATGTCCGCCGCATCACGGACAACAATCTCGATGGCATCGAGACCTGCCATACCCTCGGGGCGTTTGCTGGCCCGGCGGCTGTTCCAGATATTGCCGGCAAGCTGGTGGTGGTAGCCGCCGCTGCCGTAGAAGCTGGCCCCAGGATAGCGCGCCGCGATATCGAGGCCGAGCACGTCGCGGTAGAAGCGGTCGGCTTCGCCCGTGTCGCCCACCTGAAGGTGGACATGGCCGATGCTGCCGTTCTCGGGGAAACCCGACCATTCGGTGCCTGCGGCGCTTTGCAGCAGACCCTGGAGATCCAGCGGGTCGGTGCTCATCCGGATCTCGCCGCCCTCGCCGTGCCAGGCCGAGACCGGGCGGTCCGTATAGACCTCGATGCCGTTGCCCTCGGGATCGGCGAGATAGAGCGCCTCGCTGACGATATGATCCGAGGCACCGTGAAGCGGCACACCCGCCTCGGCGATGTGAGCGACCCAGCGGGCCAGGTCGGATCGGGTCGGCATCAGGAAGGCGGTATGAAAGAGCCCGGCCTGCCGCGGGTCGAGTGGGGAAAGGCCTGGGTCGCCCTGAAGCTCCAGAAACGGCGTGTCGCCGGTGCCGAGGGTGACGCGATGCTCGCTGGTCGCGACCGGGCTGAGCCCCAGCGCCATCTGGTAGAAAGTGGAGACCGCATCGAGGTCCCGCACCTTGAGCCGGACCGCCCCGATACGCATCGGCGCGGTCGTCATGTCGAAGAAGTGGTCGACGGTGGTCATTGCAGGTCTCCTTGTAAAAGAGTGCGGCCGCGGGAGATGACCCGCGGCCAGCAAGGGAGGTCAGGCGAACTGGCCGAGGCGTTGGTCGAGCTGCGGCACGCGCAGCGCGAAGGCTCCGCGTCCCAGGACGGCGACGACGCCTTGCACGACCGCCCAGAACAGCGGGTATTCCCAGCCGCCGCCTTCGTTCGAGAAGCTCCAGCCGAAACCGGAATGCGCCCATGTCGCGCCCAGGAGGACGGGGATCAGCGCGATCGAGACGAGGCGTGTGCCGAGACCGAGGATCAGGGCGATACCGCCCGCCAGCTCTGCGAAGATCGTGAAGTAGGCGAGCACGCCGGGCAGGCCGAGGCCTTCGAAGAAGGCGACGGTGCCGGGGATGGTAAAGGCGCTCACCTTCATCCAGCCATGGGCGAGGAACAGGACGCCGGTCGAGATGCGAAGGGCGGCGGCGGCGTAGTCGGTATGGGTCTGCGTGGTCATGACAGATGCTCCGTGGGGTTGGGGATGTCAGGAAAACTGCCAGCGCGGCGCGATCCCGGTGCCGTGACCGAAGACGTAGCCGAACTGGATGTTGAGGAAGCCGATGGGCTCGAGGTAGCGGGCGTTGGCGAGCGGGCCGGCATCGACCGGCTCGAGGCCGATCTCGGCGGCCAGCGCCTTGACCGTCTCGCGCGCGGCCTCGTCATCGCCAGCGACGAAGGTCTGGATGGGCTGGCCATTGACCTTGAGGCCCGTGCCGTAGTGCTGGGCGAAGACCGTGTTGAACGCCTTCACCACCGTCGCGCCGGACAGCCTGGAGGCGATCTCTTCGGCCGCCGAGGTCTTGTGCCCGACTTGAAGGCCGGAGAAATCCTCGGTCACCGGGTTCGAGACGTCGATGACGGTCTTGCCGCTGAAGTCGGCCTTGCCGGCAAGATCCGCGATGGCCCCGCAGGGCGTGGCGACGACTACCACCTCCGCCTTGGCGACGGCGGTAGAGAGATCGTCGTTGCGGCCGATGGTTGTCACCTCGTGGCCGGCCTCGCCCAGAATCCGCGAGAGCCCTGAGCCGACATTTCCGTTGCCGATAACTGCGATACGCATGGCATTCTCCTTCGCTTTGCCGCCCTGCGGCGGCCTGTTGATCACTAAAGCGAAAGTAAGGCTTTCCCATATTCCATAAAATGACGATATTATGGAATGACTATCGCGAATTTATTCTCAAAAGGGCGCTCATGGATATTGTCGACGAACTCAAGGCTTTCGTGGCCACCGCACGGACCGGCTCCTTCACCGCAGGGGCCGAGCAACTGGGGGTCTCGAACCGCCTGACCTCGAAATACGTGGCCGAACTGGAGGCGCGCCTCGGCGCGCGGCTGCTCCAGAGAACGACCCGGAAGGTGGGGCTGACGCCAGCCGGCGAGGATCTCCTCGCGCGGGCGCCAGCCGTCCTCGATGAGCTCGATGCTCTGCTGGGGTCTGTGTCAGAGGGGTCGCGCGGCCTGAGCGGGATCATCCGGGTCTCGGCGCCTGTGACCTTCGGCGAAGTCTACGTGGCCGGCATGTTGGCCCGGTTCGCCGAAGCGCACCCGGATCTGACTTTCGACCTCAGGTTGGACGATCGCTACGTCGACTTGGCCGCCGACGGCATCGATCTGGCGTTCCGGATGGGTGTGTCGGAGACGCTGTCACTCAAGACGCGCAAGCTCGGCACGTTTCACAGCTCACTGGTTGCGCATCCAGACTACGTGAATGAGCACGGGGCACCGAGAACACCAGATGATCTCTCTCAGCACGCCTGCATTGTCGATACCAACCGGCGCCAACCGCATCGGTGGACGTTTAGCAAAGACGGCACCGCGATCGTCGCCCAAGTGCGGGGCCGGTTCCATGTCAACTCGGCCCGGGCGGCAATCGAGTTGGCCTCGGCCGGCATGGGGATCGCCTATGCGCCGCGGTTCGCGACCGCCGACATGCTGGACACTGGCCGCCTCGTTCCATTGCTCGAGGATTTCGACATGGATGGGGGACCGGTTACCGTCGTTTATCTCGAAGGTCGGACCTTACCTCGAAAGATACGAACCCTCATCGACTTCGCTGCTGAGGATGTTCACGCCATGTCTTGACGAGCCATGAGAGGCAATCCTGGTCGGGTCAACAGCACCGACATGAATGGCACCTTCGGGTAAGTTGCGATGCAGCGAAAACCTCCCTGACGAAGGTCTGGTCTGGGCCCGTGAACGACTGCCTTCCACTTCCGAGAGAAAGGGCGGATTGCGGTCATTCGCTGCGTCGCGCACTGAGGTCTGCTGTGCGGACGAGGACGAAACCGCTCTCGCGGTATTGGTGCTTGTGGTGGGTGTTGCGTGCTGATGTGAACTGCA
>FUFK010061380.1_pt1 | contig 22309 bp, 14 predicted proteins | sample 1021851 | NCBI WGS metagenome assembly FUFK01 (sample SAMEA51879418, study PRJEB19060) | metagenome
GCCATTACTATCAATGATAGATTAGATATCACTGATGCCGCCGCTATTTTTCGCTCAGAAGATATCCGCTTTGCGCCTGTGATTAACGACTTTGGTGAGCTGGTCGGACAATTAAATGGCGAGGACATCATGGAGATTATTCAAGATGATGTCGATAGCACTATGCGTAATCTAGCAGGTGTCAGCCAAGACGATGAGCTGTTTGCGCCTATCCTAGATAGTGCAAAAAGCCGTAGTATTTGGCTCGGTATTAATTTGGGTACCGCGCTGCTAGCTGCTGCGGTCATCGGTCAGTTTGAGGAAGTACTCGCACAAGTAGTCGCTCTAGCTATTTTGATGCCAGTGGTTGCTAGCATGGGCGGTATCGCCGGCTCGCAGACGTTGACGGTGGTGATTCGCGGTATGGCGATGGGTCAAATCGGAGGTTCTAATCGGGTTTGGTTGCTTAATAAAGAGCTGTGGGTCGGCGCGATAAACGGTGTGATATGGGCGATAATTATGGCAGGTATTGCGCAGTTGTGGTTTCAAGATGGTAAGATCAGCGCAGTAATTGGCTGCGCTATCGCTATTAACATGACTGCGGCTAATGTCTCGGGCATCAGTATTCCGCTGCTACTCAAACGCATGAATATCGACCCTGCCCTTTCCGCTTCGGTGATTTTGACCACCGTCACTGATATCGTCGGCTTTATGTCGTTTTTGGGGCTCGCAAGTCTCTTGATACTTTAGCGCCCTTTTCGCTTCGTGTTCGCTCAGATGTAGTCATCAATGGCATCAGCGAACTGCTAACCTTGATAAAGGACTCAAACATAATCTTAAAACAGCCATTTTAATTCATAAAAGTATTAGGACAAATGATGCAAACTGTACAAGTGAAAGTATTAAACTCAAAAGTAATCGACGACCCAGCCTTTTCGCTACCTACGCGCGCCACTGACGGCTCAGCAGGTATTGATCTGCGCGCTTGTATTGACGAGCCTTTAACGATCAAGGCAGGCGAGACGCATCTAGTAGGTACCGGCTTGGCAGTCTATATTGCTGACCCTAATTTTGCTGGGATGATTTTGCCGCGCTCAGGTCTTGGTCATAAGCATGGTATTGTGCTTGGTAATTTAGTAGGATTGATAGATGCAGATTACCAAGGCGAGCTGATGGTCAGCGTGTGGAACCGTAGCGCTGATGATTTTGTGCTTAATCCAGCGGAGCGGATGGCGCAGTATATTGTGGTTCCAGTCGCGCGCCCAGAGTTCGATATCGTCACCCAATTTAGTGATCAAAGCGCGCGCGGTGCCGGCGGCTTTGGTCATTCGGGTCGTCAGTGATAGTCAGTTTTTTTAAGAAGTAATATTAATACACGTATAACAAGCGACATAATAAGGCCACGGGAACAAAAAGATGCAGAACAAATCGCCTTTTGCTGCCCAAAAAGCCTTATTTCGTGCTTATGATATTCGCGGCGCGCGGCGCTATTTTACGCAAGACTTTGTGCAGGCGTTAGCGCAAGCTTTTATGCAGCTCTATACTACTCAGCGTCATAATCCCAAAGATTATATTCAAGGTCAGACGCAGTCTAGCCCTACCGTGGTCGTTGGCTATGACGTGCGCCACGGTAGCGACTGCATAGCGCAAACGATAGCCGATATTCTACAAGCCAGCGGCCTAAAGGTTATTCATCTAGGCTTAGTCACTACCCCTATGGCGGCGTTTTGGGCGCAGCAATATGATGGTCATGGCATCATGGTCACCGCCAGTCATTCTGCAAAAGACACTTTGGGGATTAAGTGGCTGGTCCATAACGCCTCGCCTAGTCACGCCCAGATTCAAGCCCTCTATCAGCAAGTCGCTAACAGTCAGCTCAGNGCTAATAATAAGCTCAGNGCTATGGCTGATAACACTCATAAAGATAAAGNNTCAANCAGNCCNTGCTTGCCCGCCGATACTACCATCGCNAGCANTTATATCGAAGCGATAGCGCAAGTGATACACGCTATTCATCCGGCTGATAAACGCGTCTCGGACCATAATCGTAACAAAGATAGCTTCTTACGGCATACCGTCTCTCAGCCGGCTTTGAACCTAGACAACAAGCTAGACTTGACTCTGGTTATTGACTGTCTCAGCGGCGCGACCAGTAATGTCGCCAAGCCTTTATTTGAGCGCTTTTGTCAGCGCGTCATTATGCTCAATGACTGTCCTGATGGCAGTTTTCCTACGGGTAATCCTGATCCGACAGAGCCTAACCGTCTTGCAGAGTTACAGCAAACGGTCATCGTTAATCGAGCCGATATGGGCTTAGCTTTCGATGGTGATGGCGATAGACTCATGATTGTCGATAATAGCGGCAAAGTCGTCACCCCTGATCATTTATTGTACTTATTAGCGCAAGTGGCCATTACTGAGCGACATTCAAAATTAGATACAACTGCTAACGATGAAACTAGCGACCACACTGCTACGGCGCCGCCCGTATTATTCGATGTCAAATGCTCTCATCATTTAGCAAAATTACTCGCCGCTCTTGGTGCTAAGCCCGTTATGACTCAAACGGGCAGTAGCCTATTACGTCAACACTTACAAACTGATCACAAGCAAGCTATCTTTGCCGGTGAGTTATCGGGTCACTTTATCTTTAACGATGGCTATTTTATCGTTTATGATGATGCGATGTACGCCGGACTGCGCTTACTGTACTGGCTAGCGTTTACCGCTGTCCCTACTNNCGCGCAAACAGAAAAANTCATGCTGACCACTGACTTGTGGGGCGAGCTGCGTTCAGTATTACCGCCTTATGCTTTGACAGATATCACAAGGAGCCTACCTACTTTAGTCAGCACCGCTGATCACTATCTACCCTTACCTGCCAAGCAAGNTTGTCAGGCTTCCTTATTAGAGCATCTAACAGTTTGTTGCTGCTACTTACAAGATTTAGCGAGTGGGCACGGTGCTAATACGGATAACACTAAGCTAAGTTCTGTAGATTTATTTAAAGACCTAACACTTTGCAGTTGTTTTAATAATAGCGCTAATACTCGTACTGANACCCATCTTGCTGTTCATAATATTTGCAGTATCAGCATAGAGCAAGCGAAGCAGCTGATGCCATTAGATACGCAGATATCNCTGATAGACGGCGTACGCTTAGACTTTGCGAATGGTTTTGGTGTGCTGCGTGAGTCTAATACCAGTCATAGCCTTACCGTACGTTTCGCTGGCGATAGCNTGAAGGNTCTGCAAGCAGTGCAAGCGCGATTCGTCGCTTTATGCGAGCTATTTGATACCCTCTTAGCTCAGCAAATTGCAGCTATCGAGCCGGAATGATACCGTGCAGCTAAGCAATTTAATTTATACTACAAGCTGCGCAGTATTTAGTATCATTGCTATCTGATAATTGCTGCTTAATAGTTATTGTTTAATAGTTATTGTTTAATAGCTATTGTTTAATAATTACTGTTCAATGATTTTATGCCAGTCTCTGGAGATTGCCGCCTTTTTTTATATTGCGCTGACGTTTTGATTCGACCTGTTTTAAACTGGTTTTTTTAAACTGATATCTTGAGCTACCTTTTAGGAGTCCCTCATGTCCCTTAATTTTAATGACGCCAAAACCACCGCAGAGGTTTTGACCACCGCACTGCCTTACATTCAACGTTTTGTCGATAAGATCATCGTCGTCAAATACGGCGGTAATGCCATGACCGATCCTGAGCTTGAGAGCTCTTTTGCTCGTGACATTGTGCTGCTAAAGACAGTTGGGCTACATCCCGTGGTCGTACACGGCGGCGGCCCGCAAGTCGATACCTTACTCAAAGAGCTCGGACGCAAATCAGAGCGTATCGATGGTATGCGTGTCACGGACAAAAGCACCATGGATATCGTCGAGATGGTGCTTGGCGGCGGCGTTAATAAGTCGATCGTCAGCCTCATTAATAAACACGGGGGCCGCGCGATTGGCCTGACCGGTAAAGACGCCAACCTGATTCATGCTAAAAAAATGCTCATGCAAAAGGTCGATGATGATGGTGTTGAGGCACCTATCGATTTGGGCTATGTCGGTGATGTCGTCAGCGTCAATAAAAACGTCATTAATATGCTTATCTCTTCCAACTTTATTCCCGTTATTGCGCCGCTTGGTGTCGATGACAATGGCGATACTTATAACATCAATGCTGACCTGGTCGCGGGTAAAGTAGCTGANTTNTTGCANGCNGAGAAGCTAATGCTACTNACCAATATCAAAGGCGTATTAGGCCGTGATGGTAAAGTAGTNACTGGCCTGACACCCAAAAAAGTGGATGCCATGATAGAGGATGGCACNATCTCAGGCGGCATGATTCCAAAGATCGGCTGCGCTNTAGATGCNGTGCGCAACGGCGTCAAAAGNGCGGTTATCGTTGATGGCCGTGTACCGCATGCGACGCTTCTCGAGATTTTCACTAATGAAGGCGTCGGTACACTGATTAGCCGTGAAGTCGACTCNGCCATGAGCTAGCGCTAATAAAGGATGACGCTACTATGTCACTAATCATGTGGTGTGTGCTTTTTATTTTAGAAAGTCTCTATTGTTGGTGGATCATAGGTTATGGCGGTGCCAAATGGATCGAGGGCTGGAAGTCGTTTTTTATGATTGAGTGGTTTGCCCTTGATTGGACTGCAGAGCAAATCAGACTTTATGTCCTCATCATTTGGCTGTTTAGCGTGATTTGGTTTATCGTAGGGGTAATAAAACCTGAGCTTAGATTTTATTAAACTCTCATTAAGGTCAGGTCATTAAGGTCAGGTTTTATTGTAGTCTCGTGCTACTGCGACAGTATTTATAGTGTCTACAGTGAGCGGTGAGCGCTTTAAGCAAAGGCTTTGTCAAACTCATCCGCGTCAAAACCGCAAAGTAGAATGGGCTGCTCATCATGCACCCCTTCTACAATTGGGCGCTTAATCATACTGGTATTTTCGAGTAATAAACCGATAGCTGTGTTGACATCAGCGTCTGCGGCCTGCTTTTGCTCATCAGTTAATTTCCGCCATGTAGTGCCGCGTTTGTTTAACACCTTATCTAACCCTAATAGATCGACCCAACGTTGCACACTATCTTTATCGATGCCTTGTTTTTTATAATCGTGAAACGTGTAGTCGATGTTTAAGTCGTCTAGTTTAGTAAAGGCCTTTTTCATGGTGCTGCATGATTTGATACCATAGATAGTGATTGTCATCGTTATTCCTTATATTATGCTTGCTTAAAAATTAAAACTTTGGTCTTTTAATACTGCGCTATTATTACCCTAGCCCATCGCATTTTTTCCCAATTTGCGCTATTCTAGCGTATCTCATTTTACTAATTATTTGTTTTTAGAACTTACACTCCAAAACGTCAATAAAAATATCTAACTTCGAGCCAATTATGAACCACGCTGTGACCTCTGACCACTCTACCCCTAATAATAACGCTACTTCAGCCGCCGATAATACGCTTTATCAGCCGCAGCTGATCGAAACGCAGCAGCAAGCCAAATGGGCAACAGATAAGCGCTTTGAAGTCAGCAATGATCCAAGCGACAAACCTAGCCGCTATATGCTATCGATGTTCCCTTATCCGAGCGGTAAGCTGCACATGGGTCATGTACGTAACTATACCATCTCAGACGTGCTGAGCCGTTATTATCGCCTTAAAGGCTTTGAAGTCATGCAGCCAATGGGCTGGGATGGGTTTGGCTTGCCAGCAGAAAACGCAGCAATAGCCAATCAGACGCCGCCTGCCAAATGGACGTTTGAGAATATCGATAATATGCGCGCGCAGCTTAAGCTGTTAGGCCTGTCGATCGATTGGTCGCGCGAGTTTGCTACTTGTAGCCCTGAGTATTATCAATGGGAGCAGTGGCTGTTTTTGCAGCTGTATAAAAAAGGCTTAGTTTATAAGAAGCTTGCGACAGTGAACTGGGATCCGGTGGATAATACTGTCCTTGCCAACGAACAAGTCATCGATGGTAAAGGCTGGCGCAGTGGCGCACTCGTTGAGAAGCGCGATATTCCGATGTATTACTTCAATATCACCGAATACGCTGATGAATTACTCGATGATTTGGATCAGCTAGAAGGCCATTGGCCCTCAGAAGTACTGACCATGCAGCGCAATTGGATCGGTCGTAGTGCCGGTATGGAAGTGCATTTCCCTTACGAGCTTGAAGGCCAAGAGAGTACCTTAGATGTATTTACCACCCGTCCTGATACCTTGATGGGGGTCACTTATGTCGCTGTTGCAGCTGAGCATCCATTAGCGAAATATGCGGCTGAAAACGATGAGGTCATCGCCCAGTTCAATGCGCTGTGCAAAAAAGGCTCAGTTGCCGAAGCGGATCTTGCCAAAGCAGAGAAGATCGGTATGGATACTGGTCTCACAGTCACCCACCCACTGACTGGGGAGGCGCTGCCAGTTTGGGTCGCTAACTACGTGCTGATGAGCTATGGCTCAGGCGCGGTCATGGCAGTACCGGCACATGATGAACGCGATTATGAATTTGCGACTAAATACGACTTGCCAATCAAACAAGTCATCGACGTCCCTGCCGGTTATTTTGATGCGGCAAAAGCTGAGGCCGAAGCTGAAGGCTGTGAAGTTAACCTCGCCTATACTGAGCGCAATACTTTGGTCAACTCAGGCGAGTTTGATGGTATGGATTTTGAGCAGTCTTTTGCAGCGATGCTTGAGAAGCTCGAGCCAAAAGGCCTTGCCAATAAAAAGATTCAGTTCCGTCTGCGCGATTGGGGTGTTTCTCGCCAGCGCTATTGGGGCTGCCCGATTCCGATGGTCAACTGCGAGCACTGCGGTACGGTGCCGGTAGAAGAGCAAGATTTGCCAGTCGTACTACCGACTGAGGTCGTGCCTGATGGTCGCGGTAATCCGCTCAAAAACATGCCTGAGTTTGTCAATACCAGCTGCCCTAAATGCGGTAATCCGGCAGAGCGCGAGACCGATACCTTTGATACCTTTGTCGAATCCAGCTGGTACTACGCGCGCTTTGCTAGCCCCAACGACAACCAACACATGGTCAATAAATCAGCCGCTAACAAGTGGCTACCGGTTGATCAATACGTTGGTGGAGTTGAGCACGCAGTGATGCATCTGCTTTATGCGCGTTTCTTCCATAAGCTCATGCGAGATGAGAATTTAGTCTCAGGTGATGAGCCTTTCAAAAACTTGATGACGCAAGGCATGGTACTCGCTGGCACCTTTAATCGTATCAATAGCGATGGCAGTACGACGTATTATTTCGCTGATGATGTCGATATCGACTACAACGAGCGCGGTCAACCGATTAAAGCGACACTTAAAGCAGATGGACAGCCTGTAAATATTGGCAAAATCGAGAAGATGTCAAAGTCTAAGAATAACGGCGTCGACCCGCAAACCACTATCGATCAATACGGCGCGGATACGGTGCGTTTATATACTCTATTCACTGCGCCTGCCGATCAAACCCTTGAGTGGTCAGATGATGCGCTCAAAGGACCTTATAACTTTGTCAAAAAAGTCTGGCGTCTGGCTCATGATCATATTAACGCTGTAAGCGCGTCAAACTTAGCGCTTGCTACTTTAAATGATCAGCCGTTAACTACCGATAATCTAAGCCGCGAGGCCAAAAACCTACGCCGTAAGACTCATGAGACAGTAGGTAAAATCGATAANGACTTAGGCGAGCGCTTGGCATTGAATACGCCAGTATCGAGTCTTATGGAGCTTGCTAATGAGCTNACNNGNTTTAAAGTCAACGGCGAGCAAGACTTACAAGTGCAGCATGAAGCTTTGATAGACTTGCTCATTATGCTCTCGGTCTATGCGCCGCATGCTGGCGAGTATTTACTTGAGCAATTAGGCGTGGATACACTAACGATGAGCTACCCTGCTGTCGATGAGAGTGCCTTAGTACAAGATACGATCACTATGGTGGTGCAAGTGAATGGTAAGGTACGCGGNAAAATGGACGTCGCGCCTAATAGTGACCCTGAAGAGCTTAAAGCTCAAGCACGCAGCATCGATAGCGTCGCTAAGTTTCTTACNGGCNANATCAAAAAANAGATCGTTGTNCCTAATAAGTTAGTGAACATTGTCGTTGTTGGCTAGTTTATTTTTTAACTACAGGTAATGTTTTCGGCTTTTTATAGCGATGAAGGATGAAGGTTATGGCGTATCAACAGCAAAACATGCAGTCAGCACGTAAGAACAGCTTAGGTACGCCTGCTAAAGGCAAAAGCCTTGGTAAAACGCTAGCCACTTCTTTGTTAGCAGTGCTACCTATGATAACGGTGGTCACGGCAGCGACTGGCCTTACGGGCTGCGGCTTTCATCTGCGCGGACTGGATGCGCCCTTAAATTTTGAGGTCGAAAAAACAGCGGTAGTGATTGAAGATAATCGTCGCTCGTTCCCATTGAAGCTGCCACTAACTAGACGCTTAGAGACTTTGGGAGTAGACGTCGTTGATGGTATGACGATGATTGAAAACGCCGCCAATAGCAAAGCCAATAACACCGATGCCGAAAAAATCGCTCTTATAAAAGTAGACAATTTACGCTTTCGGCGCTATGAGCTAGTAGGCGTCTTAACAGAGATACGTTTGGTACTCTCTGCTGATGTGACCTATGACACTTATCAAAATGGGCAGCCAGTGACTTTGACTAATCCCATCCAAGTGGAGCGTAGCTATCAGTATAATGAGGCATCGGTCAGCACTGACGATCAACAAGGCGATCAGATCCGCGATTGGCTCTACGATAGTCTTGCGCGCCGTATTACCGATCAGTATGTCGCTGTCAGCTTACCCAAAGTGTCGCCCAATACTAGTAAGGCTCGCCAAACCGCACCTATNTTAGAGCACTCAGCGCCCTCGACCACTGTGGTGACTACCCCGACCTCTTAACGTTTTAAATGAACGCTTTAAGTGAATACGTTGAATTGACACTTTGAACTGATACCTTTAATCCTCACTTCCAATCAGCAACTGATGGCTTATCTTTTATGCAGCAGACCTTTATCCAAGCCTATCCTAAACTGCTGCAACCTTCAGTAGCTGTAGCGGGCTTGTGGCTGGCGCACGGTGATGAGCCCTTACTNCAGCAATGGTTAATTAATGCGCTGCGGCCACATTGGCGCGAGCAAAACTACGCCATCAAACGCATTGAGCTCATATCGGTGAAGTCTTGGCAAGAGGTGTTGTCTGAATTAGGTAGCCAATCGCTCTTTGATGATGCCAGCGCGCTCATCGTGACGGGCAATCATAAGCCGGATAAAGCCACTATCGCCGAGCTTGAGCAGTTTGCTATCGATGCACAAGCCGGCGCTCATAGTCATAGCTTATTATGGCTAACGCCGAAGCAAGATAAACGCAGCCAAGCCAGTAAGTGGTTTGCGCCTTTTGCCAAGTATGGCCAAGTTATCGATGGTAACTTATACGATGAGCGNGCGCGTCAGCAGTTATTGCAAGTACAAGCAGAGCAATTCGGCCTACGTCTTTCGCAAGAGGCTTGGCAATTATTGATGTCGCACACCGAGCATCACCTACTCAGCGCTTATCAAACCCTTTGGCGCTTATCCTATCTGTTCGCTCCAAAGTTATCTGAAAATAATAACGACAGTCTCAGTCCTACTACTGACAATCGTAATAGCGACGCGGCCAGTCATAAGAACCTAGCTCTAGGTATTACTGACTTGCAAGCTGCTTTAGTCAGCGATGCGCAATTCAGCGTTTTTGACTTATCCGATGCTATGCTCACAGGCAATAGCATGCAGGTAGCAAAAATCATGTTTCAGCTACAAGCTACTGATGAACCAACGACTTTGGTACTTTGGGCAATAGCCAAAGACATGCGGTTGGTCATGGCGCTAATGGATGGGCAAGATCCNCAAAGCTTAGGAATCTGGCGTAGTAAGCAAGGCTTATACAGCCAAGCTTGTCGTCGTCATTCCCTTGCGCAAACCGCCGAGTGGCCGGATNTGCTATATCGCTGTGATCAGGCCATCAAAGGCCTCATTCGTCAGCCTGCTTGGGAGCTGTTATTACAAGCTGCGCTTGAGCTGTCAGGGAAAAAGCTCTTTGCTGCTTAATGGCTTACTCAAATAATGACTTACACCTTTTAATAAAGCCTTTTTTATACCCTCTTATGTTGCAGCTACCGCGCTTTTCCTTAACCTTTCGCAAACTAATAACCATTTCAATTTGCCCCTGAAGTCTTTACTATAGTCAAAATTGTTTTGATGGTAAGTGGACTTTGAGCATGGGCAAAATCACCAAAAAATCAGCTATAAAATGGGGCATTATCGCCTTAGTTGTGCTTGCACTTATTGTGCTGGCTTACAGGACTTTTCAACCCAAAGAAGAGAGTCCTAATTACATTACCGCCACCGCTGAGATAGGTGATATCGAAAACAACGTCATGGCGTCCGGTAAAGTCAAGGCGCTTAACACCGTTGACGTTGGCGCGCAGGTGTCAGGAGAAGTCAAACGGCTGTTCGTGGAAGTCGGAGACGAGGTTAAGCAAGGCGAGCTCATTGCCCAAATCGATCAAGTCACCCAAAAAAACAATCTAAGCAATGAGCAAGCCAGCCTCGAGCAAAGCGAAGCCGCCATTCAAAGTGCTGAGGCTGAGCTACTGAGTCGTCAAGCCAGCCTAAAGAGCNCTTATGCTGATCTGGCCAGCCGTCAATCTGAGTACAAGCAAGCCCAATCTGACTTTGCGCGTCTCAAGGGCTTAGTCGATATCGATGCGATATCTCAACAGGAATATGATACTCAGGCCACCAGTGTGGCAACCGCCAAAGCCGCGGTTGATAATGCTCGCGCCGCTATCGATACNGCCAAAGCCGCTATTACCACCACTCAAGCCAATATCAANAGCCAACGCGCCGCCTTACGTAAAGCGCAAACCAACGTCAGTACCGCTGAGGAGGATTTGAGCTACACCACTATTCGCGCGCCGATATCAGGTACAGTGGTCTCTATCACCACTGAGCAAGGCACTACCGTTAACGCCAATCAAACNGCGCCNACNATNGTNACCTTAGCCGATNTNTCNACCGTACGCATTAACGCGCAGATCTCTGAGGCCGATGTCATCAACGTGCAAGCAGGCATGCCGGTGTATTTTAATATCATTGGTAATCCTGACCAAAAGTATGACGCTACCCTAAAAGCTATTGAACCTGCGCCCGAGAATATCAGTGATACCAGCTCTACTGATGCTGCTATCTATTATATCGGTTACATCGAAGTGCCAAACACTGAGCGCCGCTTTCGTATCGACATGACCGCACAGGTTTATATCGTTATTAATGAAGCTAAAAACGCGCTGCTTGTTCCTTCTGCTGCCCTACAACCTGCTAAAAACAGTAAAAGATCTACTGGCGACTCAAGTACTGATACTGATGTTTCTACTAGCGCAGGCGTGGTTCGCGTGCTCAAAGACAACGGCGAAGTCGCTGAACAACGCGTTACCGTTGGCATTAACAACCGCGTTAACGCCCAGATTTTAAGTGGATTAAGCGCAGGCGATGAGGTGATATTGAGTGAAGAAAAAGCAGGGGGTAGTCAAGGTGGTAGAGGAGGCCCCCCTTTTTAACAGGTCATGTTAGCTAACGTACCAGTTAAGGTACTTAGATTCAGTTAGCTCCAGTGCTGTTGAACGTCTTGCAACCTTTAAGCTTAGAGCACTATAACTTTTAGACCCTTAGTGATTTTCTGATTTGATAATATAGGTCGTCGTATTCATGGATCCCCTAAAAACCAATGCCAATAGCGCAGCAACTACGCCGCTGATGCAAGTCAAAGGCTTGATTAAAGAGTTTCGTGCAGGCGAGCAGACGATACGCGTGCTGCATGATATCGACCTCACTATTCATCAAGGCGAGATGGTCGCTATCATCGGGCAATCTGGCTCTGGTAAGTCTACTCTAATGAATATCTTGGGTTGCTTAGATCAGGCGACAGCAGGTGACTATAAGATTTATGGACAGCCTGTCAGCCGGCTTGATGCCGATGAGCTGGCGAAATTACGCCGCGAGCACTTTGGTTTTATCTTCCAGCGCTATCATCTGCTTGGCGATATTAATGCTCGTGATAATGTCTCTGTGCCAGCCATTTATGCGGGAATGGATGGACAGGCTCGCAGCGAGCGCGCTGAACAGCTACTGTCAGATTTAGGTCTTGCGGATAAGGTCAACAATCGTCCGAATCAGCTCTCAGGCGGTCAACAGCAGCGGGTATCAATCGCTCGCGCGCTAATGAATGGCGGCGATATTATCTTAGCTGATGAGCCCACAGGGGCGCTCGATAGCAAGTCAGGCGAAGATGTCATGGCCATCTTGCATGACTTAAAGTCGCAAGGTCATACCATTATNATGGTCACCCATGACCCCGGTCTTGCCGAGCAGGCTGAGCGCGTCATTGAGCTCAAAGACGGCTATGTCATCGAGGACTATCGTACCAAGCATTATCAGCAAACGGCAGTTGATAATAGAGTGCAGCCAGAGCCTATACTCAACAGGCATCGTAAAGGCAAGATAAGTAGCTTTATTGATCGTTTGTTTGAAGCTTTTAAGATGTCCCTGCTCGCCATGCGCGCGCATAAAATGCGTACGCTTTTGACGATGCTCGGTATTATTATTGGTATCGCTTCGGTAGTCTCAGTCGTAGGGTTAGGTAAAGGCTCACAAGAGCAGATACTGGCCAATATTAGCTCATTGGGAACCAACACTATTACCGTAATAGACGGTTATCCATGGGGCGATCCTAGACGTCAGTACAATGACGACAATCTGACGCCTGAGGATGCGCAGGCGGTCGCTGATCAGCCTTATGTGACCAGCGTTAGCCCGCAGCTTGATACGAATATGAACGTGCGCTATCGCAACGTACAAGAAGCAGCTAGCGTAAGCGGCGTCGGTCAAGACTATCTTGACGTTAGTGGTGAGACGTTATCCCAAGGCCAAGGCTTCGATGAGCAAAGCATCTTAAAACGCACGCAAGATATTATTATCGATGACAATGCTAAGCAGACTTTCTTTGCTGATGTTGATAACCCTATCGGCGAAGTCGTGTTAATCGGTAGTGTACCCGGGCGAGTAATTGGCGTGCTCGAACCGAACAACAGTGGCTTTGGCGGTCAAGTAGAGTCGCCTACCCTTTATATGCCTTATACGACCATGATGTCACGCTTAGTAGGTAGTCCCAATATTGAGCGTTTCGTCGCCTTGATTGATGATAGTATCTCCTCCTCCGCTGCTGAGTCTGCCATCTCCACCCTTATGGAAGGTCGTCACGGTACCGACGATTTTCGTATTCGTAACTCAGACTCTATTCGTCAAACGATTGAGTCAACGACAGGCACTATGACCTTACTTATCTCATCCATTGCTATCATCTCCTTGATCGTCGGCGGTATTGGGGTGATGAATATCATGCTAGTTTCAGTCACTGAGCGCACCAACGAGATCGGCGTGCGTATGGCAGTCGGCGCTCGTCAAAGCGACATTATGCAGCAGTTTTTGATCGAAGCCATCTTAGTCTGTATTTTAGGCGGCTTATTGGGTATCGGACTTGCCTTTGCTATCGGCGAGCTTATCAATAGTGTCGCTGGTGATAGCTTTAAAGTGATTTATTCCCCAACTTCTATCATTGCCGCCTTTGTTTGCTCAACTTTAATTGGCGTCATTTTTGGTTTTTTACCAGCGCGTAATGCGGCCAAGCTTGACCCAGTGGAAGCGCTGTCTAGAGATTAGATCTGTACTTATTGTTAAGCTCAAAAGATATAAACATTTCTAATAAAGTTGGTTAGTTTAAAAAATCTATAAAATTTACGCTCAAATCATAATTTTTGTTCCTCATGGGGTTGTAATTATCGCAGGAATATATATAATGTGCTCTCACGTTTAGGGATACAAATTATCTAGATGTGAATGAGAGAAAGCTTTGCGAATTACTTAATGTTTAAACTTAAGTTGCTAGCAAAGCTTAGTATAACCTTAGTTTGGATACGTAGCTTTTAGAATTTACGAAAATGTAAATTCTCTTGAGAATCTAAAATTGCAGTGCAATTTTTTAACGTCTCTCAGGACCGATAGCTCAGTTGGTAGAGCAGTTGACTTTTAATCAATTGGTCCCGCGTTCGAGTCGCGGTCGGTCCACCATTTTTAGTAGTACGCTTATTAAGTATTCTGCCCTATTCGGTATTAGCTTAATAAGTTTGGTTTTAAATAATTTTCCTCTTTCAGGAGATTATTCTTGCAGAGCTAAAAAAGCAGTGCTTTTTTTAGTCAGATATCGTTAAGGTATCAANTTTTAGGAAATNCTATTTAAAGGATTTCCCTTGCGAAGCTAAAATTGCAATGCAATTTTTTCATGCTTCTCAGGGCCGATAGCTCAGTTGGTAGAGCAGTTGACTTTTAATCAATTGGTCCCGCGTTCGAGTCGCGGTCGGCCCACCATATTACAAAAGCCCCACTACTTTTTGGTAGTGGGGCTTTTTTTTATTTGTTTATGAGCTGCTGACTACTTAGTTAGTACTTTTTAATGCGTACTTTGATTAAGGCGTTTTGACTCTCTTACGAGCAAACCTCAGCTTAGGTATCGTGGTACTCAAAATATTCCTAAGCGAGGTCTTACGGGGCTGCTTTGGTGCTCTGTCTATAAGAAGATCAAAGTCCTTATCATTGATTTTNACCCTTTTATCATGAGCCAGTAATACCACTGTTGGCTGCAATGCTTTGATCTTATTCAAAGAAGCTCGATAAGCATTAGGCAGGGTAATCAGATAAGGCGATACAAACTTATCTTTGATACTCAATATAAGATCTGCAGTATAAGCTTGCTTGGTCTGCGCGTGCCATAATGTCAAGTCGCGATCTGTATGCCCAGGCGTCTCCAAAACCACCCAGTCTTCAAAGTTTGGTATCGGGTCACCCTCTTCAACCTCAACATCAACTTTTAAGATAGGATCATACCAAACGTTAGCGATCGACTTTCCTTGCCTATTGGCCACATANTAAGTNAGCGCTAAATCGTTCAGATGCGAAACTCTGCCTAACACTCCTTGATACCAAGCTTTATCAGCTTTTGCACTGACTATCTGGCAAGCCGTTTTTTGTTTTAACAACTCAGCCCCGCCAGCATGATCAGGGTGCATATGAGTGACTACAACCGTTTTGAGCTGATCGATAGGACGCTCCAGAGTATCTGTAATGTAGGTTAAAACGCTATCAACATCACATCGACATCCTGAATCTAGCAATAACAACTTATCAGGATAGACGGCCATATAAGTNGTCTGAATATATCCCTCTATTGCTACAATATTTATTAAATCCATTATTAAACCTTAAGCCTGATCCAATCAGACTACTCCTATCAATAAATACAANCTTACTATTATAACCTTAGCGCTTTATTAGTCAGTGATATTCAGTGAACGCTTGTGAGCAAACTTTTATTAGCGTATAAAACGACATGTTTAGATATTTATAAGCTCATAAATAAAAAAACTCAGCACTTAGGCTGAGTTTTTCTTCATCATGATTACAACTTCATAGGATTAAGCCAAGTCACGAACCTTAGGCTCACGCTCCCATAGACGAGATTTTGCATTTTCTACAAAGCTGTCAAGCTCAGCGAGCGGTGTGACAAACTCATCTTTTTCTACAGGAAGTTTACTTAAGATAAACTCATCCGTTGCACCGCAATAAGCAATGGCTTTACAGTGTACATAAGCATCAGTGAACCAATCTAGCGTTGAGCTATCCTCTGCTAGTTTCTTAGCTTGATCCGGCATAATGATACTCACTACCGCATCGAAGAATACAGAGGGTGCGCCAGCGACACGCTCATCTGCTTGGATACGCGTATCGTCGTCAAGCTTAACTTCTTTGCTAGGAGCAACAATTTTGACCATACCGCCTTGAGCGTTAATAGCATCTTCAAACTTCTTAACTTGCTCATGGTTTGATCCTTCAGCCACTAAGATACCAACCAAACGGCCTTTTAGTGATTTAGGCGTACGACCAATCGTTTGCAGAGGCTTAGAGGTGTCCATATCTTGTACAGGTGCAGCGGCATCAGCAGGCTCTGGTAATTCCATACCGAGGGCTGAAGCCACACGATTAGCCAAGTCTTCATCGATATGCGGCAGATGGCTGAGCATACGAGTACGTACATGTGCAGTATCTACTTTACCCAGCTCAAACGCATAAGCAGAGGCAATGTGTGCTTTGCCTGCCTCTGTCTGGCTGCGATAGAACATGCGCGGCTGACTATAATGATCGGCAAAGCTTTCGGCACGGATGCGACCTTTAACGCCATCATCCATCCGCTCTTGGAATGAGGCAAATCCGCGTTTGGCGCTTTCGCGTGGACGCGTTGGATCAAGGCTTTGTGGCTCATAGAGCACCCGCGTTTTAGGCACCTGCATTTGCATATGGCCATCTTGCTGGTTGTTGGCAAACGGGCATTTTGGTGCATTGATTGGAATTTGCGCAAAGTTTGGTGAGCCCAAACGTGACAACTGCGTATCTAGATAACTAAATAGACGGCCTTGGAGCAATGGATCATTACTATAATCGATACCTGGTACCACATGTGATGGACAGAATGCGACTTGCTCTGTCTCTGCAAAGAAGTTATCTACATTGCGATTCAAGACCATCTTACCAACGATTTTCACGGGCACTAGCTCTTCTGGAATCAGCTTGGTCGCATCGAGGTGATCAAACGGGAACTGATCGGCTTCTTCTTCAGTGAATAACTGAACGCCAAATTCCCATTCAGGATACATGCCATTGTCAATTGACTCAAACAAATCACGGCGATGATAATCAGGATCTGCGCCAGAGATTTTTACGGCTTCGTCCCACGTGGTTGATTGTACGCCAAGTACTGGCTTCCAATGAAAACGTACAAAGGTGCTCTTACCGTCTTTATCAATCAAACGGTAGCTGTGAATACCAAAACCTTCCATCATGCGTAAGCTGCGTGGCAGGCCACGATCACTCATCAGCCAAATCAGATTGTGCATGGTTTCAGGACTCAATGAGACAAAATCCCAAAACGTATCATGGGCAGACGCCGCTTGTGGGAATCCGCGATCTGGCTCAGGCTTGACCGCATGAATCAAATCTGGAAATTTAATCGCATCTTGGATAAAGAAGATGGGCATGTTGTTACCAACGATATCCCAGTTACCTTCTTCGGTATAAACTTTGACAGAAAATCCGCGCACATCACGTGGCGTGTCTTTTGAGCCTTTGTTACCAGCAACGGTCGAAAAACGGGTAAAGAGTGGTGTTTGCTTACCGGTTTCGGTCAAAATTTTGGCCGTTGTATACTCTTCTAATGATTCGGTCAGCTCAAAATAACCGTGTGCCGCACTACCGCGAGCATGGACGATACGCTCTGGGATACGCTCATGGTCAAAATGGTTGATTTTTTCGCGTAATACAAAATCTTCTAAAAGACTCGGGCCTCGGCTACCGGCTTTCAAAGAATTTTGATTATCAGAGATAACAACACCTTGCTGCGTAGTGAGCGCCTTTGTGTCGTCGTCTGCACGTTGGTGAGTCTCGCCGCCATTGCCGCGTTCAGTATTCATGTCTTTGGCTGGGTCGGTATGATCGATATTATTATTCATAAAACATCCTATCTAATGAGTAAAATAGTCTCTTCTAAGACCATTAAAAATGTGCTTACACAGGTGTTGTATCCTTTGGGATAATACTGACTTCATCTGTCGATTATCTGTCTGTGATGCTGCATGACCAATTATTAAAAAAGATAAAGGAATAAAAGGCAAAGGCATACGGCTTATCTTACCNAAAAACTAAGTCGCTTATAGTTGCGTATATAGTGAAAGTTGTTGATGTTTGGTTAAATTTTACGTGCGCAGTCACTCAACCGCTTGACGGCTTTTGAGCCAGCCTAAACGTTAACAATCCAATCTTGTAATTTAGTTATTCTTTAAGGTATGCTTTATGGCGTACTAGAGATCATCGATAAATAACATTGGCATGGTTTTTGGCCATATATTTATCTCTTTTTTATATAACTATAAGGCTGTCGACTATGTTACCAACTTCGAATTTCTCGTCCAAAAAACCTTACCGCTCATTATTGGCGGGTGCATCAATGGGGCTCCTGGCATTGACCATCAGCCAAACCGCTGCCGCTATCACGACCAAGAACGTCACTTATACAGTGGATAACCAAGCATACGAGGGCTATTACGCCAAAGCAAATAAGCCCTACGCTCCTTTTATCTTGTTGATTCATGACTGGGATGGTCTAACGGACTATGAGCGCAAACGCGCTGATATGCTAGCGCATGAAGGTTACAACGTACTGGCAGCAGACATGTTTGGGCAAGGCATTCGTCCGACCTCTGTCGAAGAAAATAAGCGTTTAACAGGCGAATTGTATGACGATCGCAACAAAATGCGCCGCATACTACAAGGTGCATTGAATGCTGGACGACTGGAGGGCAATGATGTGCGCAACGGCACGACCATGGGATATTGTTTCGGTGGTACGGTTGCATTAGAGTTAGCACGTTCAGGCTTCCCGCAAAAAGCCTTTGTCCCCTTCCATGGAGCCTTTGATACTCCGACCGGTCAAAGTTATGACAAGACCACTGGCGAGATTTTAGTCTTTCATGGCAGTGCCGACGAAGCCGTGCCGTTTGAGGATTTTACCGCCCTTGGTAAGACGTTAGAAGCCAGTGGAGTACCCCATGAGATGTTGACTTATAGCGGTGCAGTCCATGCCTTTACTGACTTCGATAATCCTGATAGATACAATGCTCGTGCCGATGAGCGCTCTTGGAGACGTTATACAGATTTTTTATCCAATGCATATAAATAACTTTAGTTTGTACCCTATAAGAAGAGCGAACCTTATTTATTAACCAGTCTGTTAGAAGACAAGGAAGACAGTTATGTTATTAGATAACGACGTATTGCGTGCGCGCATTCGTTTATTAGGATCGTTTTTAGGTGAGGCCATCTCTCGCCAATCTGGGCAACAAACCTTAGATACCATCGAGACCTTGCGCCAAGGTTTTATCCAAGAGCGCCGCGAGCATAACGACGGACAAAAACAACAACTTATCGAGCTCATCGCCTCGCTAGACAATCAAACACTAAAAAACGTCATTCGCGCGTTTTCTATTTACTTTTTTTTGGCAAACCTGACCGAAGAAAACTACTTACGTGAGCAGCGGCGAGTGATGCGCGCGGAGTCCAACCAAAGCTGGGAAGGCTCTTTTCGCCGTACTTTATCAGAATGCCGTGAGCGCCAGATCGAACCTGAACAAATCAAAGAGCTCATCGATCAGCTAAAATTTATCCCAGTCTTTACCGCGCACCCTACCGAGGCGCGTCGCCGTACGACGATGAACATCTTGCAAACGCTATACGAACATACCGATGCCATGGGTGTCTATCCTGAGGGCAGTCGCGCCTTTGAGCAGGCCAAACAAAAAACCGCAGAAACCATTGATCTACTATGGTCATCAGATGAGGTGCGGACTCGTAAACCCTTGGTCTATGATGAGATTAATAATGGCCTGCATTATTTTGATGCCAGTCTTTTTACCGCCATACCGAAAGTCTATCGCAATATCAAAGACGCAATTGTAGAGATTTATCCAGAGCTTAGTGACTATGCGCTGCCCGCTTTTGTCAATTTTGGCTCTTGGATCGGCGGCGATAGAGATGGCAACCCCTTCGTCACTCATGAGACCACAGAAATGGCCGTGTTGATGCATGCCAATACCGTGCTGCGCCATTACCAAGTATTGATCCGAAAGCTGCGCCGCGAGCTGATTCATAGCGATAGCATCGTCACCATCGCGNCCGAGATTTATGAGCGAATTAAAGACTATAGCGAGCTGGATCAGCAGGTGTTTTGTTATAACCCTGATGATTATAATCACGAGCCATACCGTAGATTGTTATCACTCATCCTTGCCAAAATAAATGCGACCAACCAGTATATCCAAAGCCAAGGCACAGACGAAAATGCAGCAAAAGACGCGTACTTATCGCCGGCCGCACTGTTAGATGACTTACGCCTTATCCGCAAGAGCGTCAACACGCATGATAGCGCCCATGCCGAAGGGCTACTGCTAGATACCATCCGCTTGGTCAAAACCTGCGGCTTTCATCTGGCCGCGCTCGATATTCGCCAAGACTCAGGCTATCATGGCGAGGTCATTGCCGATATTTTTGCCAATGCCTCCAACTTGCCCGATTACAAGGCGCTAAGCGAAGCAGAGCGCCAAGAGTGGCTGACCCGCCTACTACAAAAACCAGGCACACCGCTGATTTATACCGATAATTTAAGCGAGCAAACCCGTGAGCAGCTGGCATTGATGCAGTCGGTGGCCAAACTGCGCAAACTGGTCGGCGACGATACTTTTGGCAGCTACGTCATCTCGATGACCAATAACGCCAGTCAACTACTAGAAGTACTGCTGCTGATGCGTTTTGCTGGTTTATCTGGTATCAATGACGACGGACACTTATTTGCCGCCTTGCCGGTAGCGCCACTGTTTGAAACCATCGAAGACCTTAAAAATATCGATAAAATCATGCCAACGGTACTGGACAACCCCCTGTATCGCGAGCTACTTGAGCACTCAGGCAATATTCAAGAGATTATGCTGGGCTACTCCGACTCTTCTAAAGACGGCGGCATTATCACCTCGGCTTGGCAGCTGTATAGCGCCCAGCAAACCATCACTCGTATTGCCAACCAATACGGCATCAACACCCGTCTGTTCCATGGCCGTGGCGGCTCTGTCAGTCGCGGCGGCGGCTCAACTCATCAGGCCATTGCCGCGCAGCCTGCTGGTACATTAAACGGACAAATCAAGTTTACCGAGCAAGGCGAAGTGCTCTATGCCAAATACGCCAATCCAGATACAGCAGTGTTTGAGCTGACAATGGGTATCACAGGCGCACTAAAAGCCAGCTCGTCACGCTTTGTGGCGCAGCCGGCCCAGCTCGATAGCTATGAAGCACTGTTTGCAGATTTAGCCGATGCAGGCGAGCAGCAATATCGAGCATTGACGGATAATACAGACGGGTTTTATCAGTTTTACTCCGAGGCCACGCCCGTACAAGAGATCTCTTTGCTAAATATCGGCTCGCGCCCTGCCCACCGCAAAAAAGGCTTGCCAAGCAAATCAACAATTCGGGCGATACCTTGGGTGTTTGGCTGGTCATTGGCCCGCTTTACCCTTCCTGCGTGGTATGGCGTGGGCACGGCATTAGAGAGTGTCAAACAAAACGAAGGATTGATGAAAGAGATGAATAAAAACTGGCCGTTTTTTAGCGCCTTTATCAGCAATATCGAAATGGCCTTTACCAAATCGGAGATGAATATCGCCCACGCCTACAGTCATCTGTGCAAAGATGAGCGCTTACGCACACAAGTCATGCAGGCTGTCGAGCACGAGCACGCGCTTACTCACTCTGGCCTAAACTCCCTGCTCGAGCAAACCTCATTATTGTCCACGCAGCAAGAGCTGGCAGCGTCTTTACAATGGCGCAATGCTTACTTAGACCCGATCAACTATATCCAAATCGAGCTGCTCAAACGCATGCGTCAACCTGATAATAATAATGCTAAAAGCACCGATAAACTGGCGGTAGAAGATCCACTAATTCGCAGTATCAATGCCCTTGCAGCAGGACTACGTAATACTGGTTAGAACTTGATACTGATATTAAAACGCAAATAACCGCTGACTTAGTTAGCGGTTATTTTTTGAAAAACCAAAATTTGGTTGTTCGCTGGCATCTGATATTCAGTCATTAATGTTAAATGGTGAGTGTTGGCTAAAGCAATGATATCTTCTTTATGCCGGATACCGCTACCAACATCACGCTGGCGCAAAGTGCTATCAAACTGCTGGTTACTCGCACTGGTATAGCGTCCGTTTTCATTAAATGGCCCGTAAACAATCAGCTTGCCGTCTAACGGTAGTGCTTCTCCGACCAACTCAAACAACCTCTCAACCAAAGGCCAAGCGATAATATGTAAGGTGTTAGCAGTAAATATAGCGTCATAAGGTTCGCCAGTATTAGTTTTTGGAATAGAATCTGTTAACAAATTAAAAGCCAACGGTGCATACAGGTTTGATGCGGGATAGGCATCATGCCAAGCTTGTATCACCTGATGATTATCAGTTACATCGCTGGTTTGCCATTGTAGGTGCGGCAATCTTGGTGCAAAGTAAACGCTATGCTGGCCGGTACCTGAGCCGACTTCTAAGACATGAGTA